>Ga0302221_10001656_pt1 | contig 14197 bp, 1 predicted proteins | sample II_Palsa_E2_1_FD_193517 | JGI IMG/M metagenome (GOLD analysis project Ga0302221, IMG submission 193517) | Peat permafrost microbial communities from Stordalen Mire near Abisko, Sweden - II_Palsa_E2_1 | ecosystem: Environmental > Terrestrial > Soil > Palsa > Peat permafrost | place: Sweden... | reverse complement strand
TAAGTACAAGTTCGGTATTAATAGTAAAGATTGCCGCATTCGCCTTGCAGATCTTGTCATAAATCCTTCCGCTAGTGTACAAACTTACTACTTCCGGGATAAAGCAATATATAATAAAGGTCCTTAAAAATATTTCGTTAATTATAATATTAGTAAAAGGCTCTTATTAAATATAATAGCACAGAAACTCTTTTTAGACGTCGATAAGGCTATTATTGACGGGGATGTTATAGTTAAGCTTATAAATACTCTAAGTTAAGCGATTAATTAAGATAATTTAAGAGGATAGCATTATTACTTGCTTAATAATAATTTTAATAATAAATTTGATTATATTTTATAAGAGAGCGATGATAAAGATGTTTGTATAAAGTATTATATATATATTTATTATAATAAAGGAAATAATTGTAAGGGGGATAGCAATAAAGACGACGATAAAGATAGTAATTAAGAGGAAGGTGTTAAGGGAGATAATAGCGATAATAAAGATTATAAGCTATTAATTTAAAGCGAATAAAGCAAGAATACTTTCTTATTTCAAAAATCTTAGCCTTTAAAATAGCTCTTAAATGTAAAATAACTTATTTGTTAGTTATTGTAGCTAAATAAAGGTTATTTCTCTTGTATTTACTCTTATAAATTATATAATGTTAAGGTAATTTCCTTTATTACTATTTTATAGGCTCTCGGTAAAATTAAGACGAATATATAAATAAATAAATTGCTATAATTACCTTTTTTGTGCTGCCTTGCACTTTATAACTTGCTTAGTCGATATATTAAGCAATAATTAAGATTAACGGACTACTACTCTCGCTTAGCTATAAATAAAGGCTTACTTCTTATGCTATTAAAAGAAAGTTAATTCCTCTTATATCTTCTTTAAACCTTTAAACAGTTAACTTTGTTGCAATAGTAGCATTATTGCATTTTCTAATAGCATCGAAGGAATTATTGCTCTTTAATAGTCTTTGCGAAAAGGATTAGTTAATCCTTGCCCGATTAAAGCTTAACTTTGCTATTATAATAGCAAAATATAAGCACTTTACATCTTAGTCGACTTTCTTATGCTTATTGTAGTTTAAGACTAATGCGAAGGTTAAAGTCTATTATATTAACTACTAAAATTACAAATTCGAGGAGGAGAAAGGATAGTAAAGAGTAATTATTAACAAGGGCATTTATAGGTCTATTAACGCTTTATTAGCTTTATTTAAGCATAAAAACAAGGCATTAAAGACAAGTATACCCTTAATAAGCCTATTAATTATTTATGTCGAGTGTTGCAAAGAATTAAATTTTTAGTATAAGGTTAATTATATAAATTAGATTATTAATAGAATTTCTAGAAGCTTAATCTTTGGCTTATTAGATAAAGAGGTTAAAGAAGTAGCCTCTAGCAAAGGAATTATTATAAAAGGGGCGCTTATAAATGTTATTAAGATAGTAGGCATAAATAGCTAATAGAATAAGTAGCATATATTAACGCTAGTTTTCAAAAACTAATAAATAAGTTAAATAAGCTAAATAAAGGAATTAGTTTTAATGCATTTTTAGGTTTAAAATTACTTTTGTGTTACTATTAAAATAGTATAATATATCTTAAAAACAGATTTTGTAACTTTATAATATAGTTTTAATGCTTGTGTCTTTATACAAAAATCTTTAACTTGCAAATATATAATATTAACTTAAGCATATATAGCATTAATCTAATTTTATATTTCTTAGATTTAGTATAAAATTATTCTTTTTTTAAACCTTTTTTGCTTTTAAGAAGTAATATAAAAAGATATTCTCTTCCCTTTACCGTTTAATTTCATAATAATAGTCTTTATCCGGAGGAGCTTAAAAGCCCCCCTTAAATTTTTAGTTTGCCTCGCTTATTAAGAGATGCCCCTTTATTACTAATCTAGATATTATTATAAGTTTTTATTATGTAGTTAATTTTATTATTAGTAATACTTAGCTTGTCCTTTGGAATTTAGAGAATAAGACGAGCTAAAGTTAGAGCTTTATCTTAATTAAGACTTGCTTAAGGTATTTTAGGCTAAATTGCTTATATATTTAGCTTTCCTTCTAGATTTTAGTCTAATTAAGCTTTACCTTTATTGTCAATTTAATCTGCTTATTGCTTAGTAATCTTTGTAAATAGTAGCTATTATAAGCTGTGTTTATAATTTAGGCTATAATAAAATAACGCGGTAAATATAGTTGCAAATATTATAATTATTGCTTGTATAGTGCATGTAGCTTTGCTATTTGCGTTGCATATAAGAAAGAATAAACCGGCTAAGCACAATTTTATAAAATAAACGCTTATAAATAGCTAGCGTATTGCAGTAGGGTAAAATAAGCCGCTAGGGGTAAGATCTAGTTTTATAAGTTTTAGTAGATAAGACTAATATAATAACTAAAGCGCTTTAAAGTAAATAGTGCTAAAAATTAGAATAAGAGGAGCAATTACTAAATAAATAAGGCTTAAAAGCTATATCAATTATACCTTTAATTATAAATTAAAAAATAAACTTATATATATAATATTTGTAAGTATTAATATAAATATTCCTTATTTATATAGCTTTAAAGCTTGTCCTCTTATTTACTTTTATCTAGCTATTATGTCAAAAATAGGGGAGAGAATAAATATAGCTAAAAGCTTATTAACTTTTATAAGAGTTAAAGTAATAGTTATAAATATATAAATTAAGATATAAGAAAAGAAGTAATTGCATGCCTTTAGTAAATTTTAAGCGAGGATTACTAGCGTCGAGGTGATTTTATTTACTAGATTTCTAATAATAGTTATAATACTTGCTAATAAGGAAACAGTAAAGAATACTTATATAAACAAAAATGTATAATAGTAAATTTGAACGCAATTTTTAATAACTTGACGCAAATAATGTCTTTGCATATTTGCAAGTAAGCAAAATGCAATTGGGATTATAGTAGTAATTAAAGCTAGTATTGCAAGAAGTAAAACTCTTTAAATAATTGCTATTAACTAACTTAAGAGTAAATTTATTTATTATAGCTATAAAACTATATTAACTAAGTACTCGATTTAAGAAAGCGACTTTATAATTGTGACCGGGAATGCAAAGCTAAGTATAAGGAGGGTAATAAAGAAATAAACAATAGCTATTCGAATATATTACTATTACTAGCTAATTAAGATATTATATTATATTATATTATTAGCTATAATCCCTTATTTAAGCGTTTAAGTAAGAGGGACTCGAGCTTTAAGCGCTAAAGTTGCAAGTAGTATTAAGAGCATTTTATTAAAATAAATAAAAGCAAAGTTTATAAGAGGAAACTTATTTAAATAAAGTTAATACTATTCGATTTTAAAGTTATATCAAGTAACCTTTGCGCGTAAATGATAAATCGAATTAACTTAAGGCCTAATAAGTGGTATAGCTAGAAGCTATAAGAAGAGCAAGAGACGCATAGTTAAGCAATCCTTTTAATGCAAGTACTTTATTTAAAGTAGCAAAGAAGTATTATTATAGCTATCGTTATTATTTGCTACTCTTTAACTAATCCTTTATTGTTAATTTGCCCTCTTTATAAGGGTAGTCTTAGTAGTTTTTAACTTCTTTATTAACGCATTTTATTAGCATAATTTCGTATATAAGCTAGAAAAGTCTTAATTTATCGTTATTGCATATATGCTATTATATATATTATAAAACTGTCGCTTAATTGCGTAAATAAAGAGTTGTTTCTCTAATCTCGAGATAAAGAGGAGGCAAGTTCTTTTGTAACTATTTTACTTTAAGCTACTCTAAAATCTAGTATAGTCCCGGAGCTTTCCTTAGATAATATAATAAATTATAATAATAGCAAGGATTACAAGTATTAAGTAAACTTAGTATTTACTTGTATATAAGAGACTAATATTTAAAAAGCTTAAGCGATTTAATCCTTTAACACTTTTAAGTTTATTCTTGCTATTAATAATATTTAATAGAAGAAGAACTAGTAATATTATTAGCCCGAGTAAAGCGAAAATCTTTAGTATAATTTGCAAATATCGGTTAAGGAAGTAGTTTTCGAATTTAGACGCATATTTCAAATTAAGATCTAATATTAGTAAGAAAAGCATTTATAAATATAACAAGTTTAGTTTCTATTTTAAATCCGGAATCTAATATGCTTGTTAGTAGCTATTTATTAGCACAATTTTCTTTAATAAATTATATTACTTATTAGTACCCGGGAAATTTCTATTTTAAAAGTATATATATTATAATCCTTAACTTAAGGATTGCTTTTAATGTTATAAGGGATGCTAAAAAAGTGCTTAATAACTTGCTTTAAGCCTTTTGCGCTTTTTTTATAGCTTAATTAAAGATATCGTTAATGCTACTATTTATAATTGCAAGCGACAATGCAAGTAAATAAAAATAAAGATAATTGTAATAGCTTTTAAAAAGAATGTTTAACTTTGGATTATTAAACGAGTAAGTTTATTTATATTATAAATATAGTAGTTATTATATTATCCGGATCTTGTACTTTAATAATTATTAAGCTATTCGGATCTTGTATCTTTTAACGACTTATCTAGTACTTATAAGCTTAAGGATATTAGCAAATTTTAAGGTAATAGAGAGGGATAATCTCTATTAACTAATAGTTTTTTAATGCTATAATATAGTATAATTTGTGTGTTATTTATTGTGTTACTTGGGTTTATATTTAAACAAATGATATTAGGTAGCTACTTAGCCGAAATTTTATATAATTTGAGTTTCCTGCTAATATAAATAATAACTTTACTACTTTAGCGTTTAGATTTTTAAGTCGGATATTTTACTTTTGTTATTTATATTTACAATTTTTATATTTAAACTTATAATATCTTTATCTTTAATTTTTACTTTATTTGACTAATTAAATTTTTTATTAAAATCTTGACTTTCTTCTTTATTAAACTTGTCTTTGCTTAAATCTTTATTATCTTTATCTTTAGTTTTTACTTTATTCGACTAATTAGAATTTTTATTAGAATCTTAACTTTCTTCTTTATTAGACTTGTCTTTGCTTAAATCTTTATTAATATTTATAGCTAAACCTTTAATATCCTTATCTTTTATTTGCTCTTTATCGGATTTATCTTTATTAAGGCCTTTATTAAAATTTATAACCTTTAAACCCTTGCATTTAATATCCTTATCTTCGGTTTCTTCTTTATACTTATCGACGTAATTACTATCTTTTGACTTTAATAGCAAAGTATTATTATTAGCAAGAAACCTTAAAGTTATACAACTTTTAAGACTTTTAAGGCTTACTTATAAGTTTATTGTCGAGATACTTAATTTGTTTATATTATTAGCGACGAGACGTGGTACTATTAAGTTAGCGTGCTTTTAGTAGAACTAAAAAGGCAATTTACCTTTTATATTAAGCTTTACTTTAATTAAGAGTATATTAAGGTTAATTAAGCAATTTATATTAAACTTTGCAATATCGACTAATAAATGCCCCCTTTTCTCTTATATACGCTTTTTATTATAGAGATTATTTTATTCGAATAAAATATCTCTATTTATAAGTGAGAATTTAAGGTTGCCCTTATTAAACTAGGCTTATAATAAATCGTTAATATAATACTACGAGTAATTGTGTCCTTTTATAATGCCTTATAGCTTATAGAGCACTTCTTGCTTTAATAATGCTTTTATTTGTAAAACTTGTTACTTTGCTTATAGTTTAAGGTTATAGGGGGTGTTATTATAGTGTACTACGTCTTGGAGAAGTAGATTAGCTACTATAAAGGATTTAAAGCTTTGCTTAAGTTAAAAATAAAAGGAAGAAAATATTTTGCTTTTAACTATTTTTGCATTTTAAGTTTAAATGTTAAACACTTTATATAAGGTTGTTATAATAGTTACTAGATAGCCTTTAACTTTAAGTATTATTATTACTAGTAAGTCCGTTTAAGAGGCACTAAACTTTAAAGTAAGTTCGGAATTAGTTATTACTAGTAATGCCTTTAACTTTAAGTGTTATTATTACTAGTAAGTTTATTAGAAGGCGTTAAACTTTCGGGTAGCGTTTAATAGTTCGAGATCTCGGGTAAATAAATTAATCAATTGCTGCCAGTAGTGCTTATAGCTTCTAAAAGGTCGGGAGCGACTAATCTAAACCCCTCGGAGGTATAAACGCTAATTTAAGTTAATTATATTAGCGGGTTATAATTAGCTATAACCTTATTTGTAAGGACTAAGATTATTACTTCTACTTTCTACTAGCTACCCGTATTATGCCTTTACCGTTTAACGATTTTAATTACTTATAATACTATTAATTACAAATTTTAAAACCCTTTATCTTAGCTCCTTATTTAATTATATAAGCAATAAATAGCGTTAAGTTAACAAGTCCTTAGTTTATAATAAGTGTAATTAACTAAAATACTAATATAGACTTTAATTAGCGGCTATAAAACACACGTTTAGCTATTAATTATTTCCTTTATAGATAACTTATCTTAACTTATAATGTTTATTCTTATATTCTTTACAATTTACTTTGCTAATGTTTTTATAGCTTTACTTATATCTACTAACTAGCGCAAAAGCTTTATATAGTTAGATTTTATTATATATAACTCCGACTATATTATTTAATATTGCCCCTTTATTATCACTAGCTCCTTAGTATAGTTAATCTATTAGCCCCGGCTTCGAGGAGGCTAAAGTACCTTTTTACTTCTTGTAACTTGCTATTTATAAGTAAGCGTTAAAAGAAATAATATAGCGACTTACTCCTTTTTAATATCTTAAATTACGCTTAAGTCCTTATAAGGTAATATATGAATTTAAGGAGCAAGCTAACTTGTTAGAAAAAGCTTATTATTTGGATTCGATAATAGCTTTTAGTTATTTGTAGTAAGGTTTTAAATGCTTTAAGGTATCTCGATATTATTAGTAAGGTTTACTAGGGTATACGGGTTTATAGCCCTATTTAGCGTGCTTAAGAAGAACATTTAGTTCTAATACTTAATATCGGACGGAGTTATTTTAGATATTGTGCTATTAAAAAGACTTTAAATATTATTACTTGTAAAGTTCTTTATAGCGTTATTGTGATTTATATAGCATTGCTTGTGCGTGCAAGGACTTTAAATATAAGGTTTAGCTATAGCGTTGAAATTTAGAGGCTCCGGGAATATAACCTTAAGAATTATCTTGTTAAAGGTAGCGCTATCCGATAATAGATAATCTAACTATTATAAGTAAGCTTTACTAGATGCAAGTGCAAGAGAATAGTCTTAGCTACCTTATAAACCTTTTATTAGCTTTAAAGATAAATTAGTAAGGCGTGGCTAACTATTAAAATTAAAATAGTTTTAACTCGTTCTTGCAATCGGAGCACTTTCTTAACTAAGCTCCTTCCCTTGTAATAGTAGTACTTTAGCGAATCTTTAATAATAAGCTAAAACTCCTAATATAGAGCTTTAAGCTTAGCCCAGGGTTTTTGTTATAATTATATATTTAGTTTGCAAACCTTGCCCGGATTAAAAGCTATAAATTAAGTTAGCTATATTTAACTAACGACTTGTCTAAACTAAAGACAAATACTTATTACTAATTAGTACTTGATATAAGCTATTAGAGGCTAAGCTCGAGGATCTTATAAATGCTTTTAATAAGAATTAGAGTAACAAACGAAAAAGGTCTTTTATTATAGTAAAAGCGAAATTAAGACTTTTAAGCTTGCGAGGTAAACTGAAATATTAGTGCTATAACTCTTCTTATCTTTATTAAGCTAATTACAAGGATAGCTAATATTAGACTTTTAATAACGCTAGCGAATTTAGGGGGTTTAAGGCTACTAAATCGATAAAGAGGTTTATATAATACTCTATTTTGTCTTTATAAAGCTAATTTTATTGCTAGTTAATATTAAGCTTCTAATAAAGTTAGTGAAATTACTTAAAAAATCTTAATAGACTTATATTCCCTTGCTTGTAAGAGATTTTATTTCTTATATATAATAAGATGTTAACATTTAATTAAGCATAATATGACTAGAGTGTGCTAAAGTTGGGTTTCTTCTTCTTACTTTATTTTCTTATTATAGAGGCTTAACACTACGCAGCTTACACATAAATGCCCGGGTATTGCAAAGACTTGCGCTTAATATTATTATAGCTTACGACATTTAGGGCAAATAGCATTTCGAAATTAAAGTATATAAAGAAGGATAAACTTATATTATAGTAATATATAAATTACTTTATAAGTTTAAGATTAAGCTTATTAAAATCGAATATGTTAAAGTTTGCACTTATAAGAGGAGATAATAAGGGCTAAGGTGTTTAAAGTATAATATATTAAATATAATACATAATAATTGTTTATAAAAATATATATTTAAACTATGCAATTGCTTTTACTTAATAGTGCATATTACCCTTTAATAGCTAGCTAGAAGTTAATTTATAAAGCTATATGCTTAAAACTGTTATTATAACTATACTTTGTAAATAGGTAAATTATAGCCTTATAAGTAGCATAAATAAATAATTAACTATAACTAAAATGCAAGTTAAAGAATAAATTAAAAGTAATTACTCGGGGAGTTTGCGTATAAGAAGCAATTTGTCGTTTTATATTATAATATAAGAAGCATTATACTAAGGAGTTAGAGGAATTATAGATTTTATTGCTTATTATATTACTTTAAATGCAAAAACTTTTTAATGTCTTAATAGGGTTACCTAGTAAGCGCTTGCATTTATATGTGTAAAGGCAGCTATTAACTAATTTTAAGCAATTATTACTTATTATAAGATATGTGTAAGGAGATTAATGTAAGATTTCTTGTAAGACTTTTACTTAAAAGTAAAAATAGTAGAAAATTACGCTTAAAGGCTAAAGAAGGGTTTATATAATGCTTAAATAGCTATTTACTAGTACTAATTTGCACTTGCTAAGTATATAGCATCTTTAGCCTTTAATTAGGAAACACTTAATAGAGAGCGACTAGACTATTAAGTATGTCGGGAAGCCTTTGCGTTTAAAACCGAGAGATATAAAGAGACGATAGAATTGCTTGATTGCATATTTAAAGACGCTATATAAAGTGGCAAGGTTATAGATTTTCTTAGTAGTCGGCGTGCAATAGCCTTTAAACTTAAAGCTTGCTAAACAGTTCCGAAACTTAAGGGTTCCTTAATAGAGGCTTCTTTAAATAGGAAGACTTTAAAAGCGGGCAAATTTACTTTTATAAGCTAGTAAAGTAAGTTAATATAGCGACAACTAATGTTAGTTCCCTTTAAGCCTTATTAACTAGGCAAGCACGAGAGATAAATTGCCACTATTGCTTATAGCGCTAAAATATTAAACAATTATTAGCTTAACTTTAGCTTTGCTTTTCCATTTATAGCTATTCGATTATAGAAAGTCTCTAGTAGCACGAGATTTATTTAAGCATAAAATAGCAAACGGGAATCGTCCGCTATAAGCATAACTTAAAGTAGTCGTTAATCGAATAAGCTATATTAATAGGGTAAGCAAACGCTCCTTTATAGAGAAAGTGCTTCGGGTTTAATATTTTCTTAGTAAGAAGCTTTATAAGATAGTAGTTCGAAATAAAGTTTTATCTAAAATTGATATTAGCTACCGAAGTTTATATAATAATTATTTAAGGACTTTATATTTTGTTTTAATTATTATATATAAGTATTTTTGCGCATTTCTTTTGCCTCGACTTTTCAAATGTGTTTATCTTTATAATAACCTTTTATTTATATACGAGTAAAAGGTTATCGCTATTACAACTTTCTCCACCTTCCTTATCCTTATAGAAAAGGCTATTATAACTAGGCATTTAAGAAATCTTAACAATATTAGCCTTAGCGAAACTTAATAATAATGCTTATACTTTAATACGGGATTTAAAACCTTAAAGCAAAATTAGCATTTTTATAAATAAAGGATATTATATAGTAATAAGTTTAGTTGTTTTAGTTTATTGCTAACCTCGTCTCGATTGTAAGCTATTTATACTAGCTTTCGACTAGCCTTTATTCTCTAATAATCGGAGCAACCTTTAATCCTTAGTAAGTATAATAACCTAATTTAAATCTTGTTGCAAATTTATGCCCTTCTCTTATATACTTGAAATTAAATTAAGCTAAGTTAATTAGGGATATCTTAACTATTAAGTTTAAGCGATCTTTCTAAGTCAAGAGCACTCTTTTTTACTATTTTAACACACTTAAAAACGCTAAGTATTAACAAGCTTAACTATTAGATTTGTCTTTATAATAAATTAACATTAATCCTCGAGCTATCTTTGCAATAGCTTTAGCTTATAAAATAAAATCCTCTTATAAGCTTATTAGTTAAAGTTAAAGAGCTTATTAGGGAGTTAAGCCACCTTTGTTAAGAGATTTAATTTTACTAGGAAAGCGGCTTTAAGAACTTGCAATAGCTACGCGAATTTATATATAACGTCTCTTAGTAGCTCTTTATTGCTTATTACCTTAACTAAGATGTTAGCTATTTAGATGAGATTATAGCTTAGCTTCGGAATACGCTAAAGGCTTTTAAGCGACATAAGCGTAAAGTAAAAAAGGCTTAAATAGAATTTTAAAGGATAGATAACATTGCGTAAAAAGGGGACTTAATTTAAATATAGCATAGGATATAGCGAAATTCTTTGCTTTAAAATTAGAGTTTAAGGTATTATTTTCTTATTTTTGTCTATTATCTTAGTTTACCCCGCATATTATATAAAGTATTACTAATTATATAATAGATCCTAGTTTTACCCGATAAAAGTATTCCGGTTAACTTAATAAATGTTAGTAAATTTGTTATTAAGTTTTATTTTTGCTTTATACCGTTTAAAGTTTTAATTTATAATAAGTAAATATAATTAAGATAACTAGCTATAAGTTTGTAATTAATTAATCGGGTCTTATAATCTAAGCATTACACGTGATAATAGTCGGGAAGCTTGCAAGTGCTATTGTTTAAGCAAATAGTTTAAGAATTATTATAATAGCAATAGCGCTAATGCTATAGCATTGTTATTTATAATAAGAAGGCTTAATAGTAAAGCTTATAAGAATATGGGATTGTTTGTTAAGGAGTTATAAATTTAGATTATATAATATTATAAAGAAAATACTTGCCTTTAACGAATTATTAATAATTACTTGCAAGATTTATCTTTCTTTAATAGTAATTTAACTTGAGATAAGCATAATCGAAGCTTATAAATATTTAAAAGTAATTACTAGTTTGTAAATAAGGGAACTTATTAAGTAATTACCTCTTTGTCGGAATATGATAGTTAAATTGACCAGCAAATACTTAATTTGTGCTATACTATTATTCTATTAATTATAAAAGTAAGTAAATGTTAGTAATATGCAGCTAAACTATTAGTGATTTATAGTAAAACTATTAGTAATAATATATAATAGAATTATTAGTAGTGCAAGGGTTTGTATATTAGCGGCATAGCTTGCATTATACTAGCCTCGGAGCCTTAATAGTAGCAATAAAAGCGTCTAAACTGCTTCTTAGCAGATTTTAATTATTAGTATATTAATAAAATCGGCGTAGTGTCGGGAAATTTTTTTTATATTATAGTAATTAGTTTAACGATTTATTTTACTAAAGCCTTTGCTTTATTATAAGGTCCTTTAGCTTTAATTTTAAATTGCTTAGTATAGGAATTGCAATTTTTACCTTTTGCATTTAATTTCTATATTAATAGATAACGGTTACCCTGTCTCTTGCAAGGACGGCTAAAAGTTTAGCTTAATAAGGCGCACTTTATTGTTTATTTTCTATTAGACTTCCTTGTAAGCTTTATCGGCTATAATTCGGTCGGCACAAATTACTTAATTGTTAGCAAAAGAGCTAATAGTGTAAAGAGCGGCTTTTATAGGATATTATAACCTTACTTCGGTAAGCTTTAAATTTAGTCCCGAGCACGTTACTAACATTTAATAGGGCAAATATCTTCTTAATCTTAGAATAACTATTATATTTTAAATCTTTCTTGTTATAATTTTAGACGTAAAAGCAAACTTTAAAGATTTATAAAGTGTTAGCAAGCTTACTTAATTAAGTTAAGGGCAATTATATATATCTTATATTATTATTTAAGAGCTTATCTATTTAATCTTTGACTTATTACTCTTAGCTTAACACAAGTTAAGATAATATTAGATTTGAAATGCTTCTTAACTTATTCTTTTTATTTATTTGCTAAATAAAGAGGATGCGATAAGTCTTTACCTCGCAATTGTTATATTTACTAATAAGATCTTTAATATATAAAATATAGCTAGCAATATTAATCTTAATAGCAAATATTATTACTATTTTATAGTTACTAAACTTATACTATATCTTATATAGTTTATTAATAAATGCATAAAGCGTTTTATTAGTATGCTTGTTTAGCTTTATAATAAACCTTATCCTCGACTTTATTAAAAGGGAGATTATTATCCCTTTTTAGCTTTAGTCTTATTACGAAATTATAAAAGGGTGCCTTTATAGTCTTATAAAGACTTTAAGTTTAGGGATTAAAAGGAAGATATATTAGCTAGCTTTAACTTGCTATTTCTTAAGAATAGTAATATTAACTTGCAAAACGTTTAATAGATTAATAAGATCGGACAAGTAGCTATTTAATAGACGAGTTGCTATTACTATTGCAAATAGCTTGCTAATAATAAAGTTTTTAAATGCAAATAAGGACTAGTTTACTATTATTACACTAGCTTATAAATATATGCCAATTTATAAAAAGATCTTTACTAGCTTTTTCGAGAATATATAAAGACTTATAGCAATTAATATTATAACCGAGAGAAGTAAATGCAAGTTAAGAAACGATTTGTAAAAGACCCTCTTTATAAGACAAATTAAAAGGAGAAGGATTAGTTTAATAATAAAGCTCCCTTGTCACTTAAATATTAGCGAAAATTTACACAAGTAGCTAATATAAATATATTATAACTTTAAAGGTATTAATCCCTGTTTACTTAAATAGCTAGCTATTAGTTAATAAGATGACTATATATAGCAAGATCTTAGCAATAGCTATTTTGCTAAATTATTAATAAGTTTTAATGCTAGTTTAAAGCGAAATCCTAAGCATTTTTGTTATAAGACTTAACTGCAAATTGTATAAGAGCAAAATCAAGTTAATAATTGATATTGTAATAACGCGGGTGCTTATATCTATTTTAAACTTTACTTTAATTATTATAACAAGGAAGATATTAGTAATAATATATATAAACGCAATTAAAACCTCGAAGCGCATTGCTATCCTTATAAAGGGAATTCTTAAAAGGATATAAAGATATATAAAGTGTTTTAAGAAAAAGAAAGAAGTCGAGAGCTATTTAAAAGTAATTACATAATAGATAATATAAAAGAAAAGCTATATTGCAAGGATATATGCAAAAATGAATAAGTATTATAATAGTATATTTATCTTGCTAATCTTAGAAAACACTAAACGTATAAATAATAAGAATAACATGATTAATAGTATTAAGTAGCTAAAATTTGAAATATAAATAAAGATGTGAAATATTAACTTAAAATAATAGAGGCTTTATTATGTAGTTATGATATGATCTTAGCTATTAGGAGTATAAGGCCCTTAAAAGCAATTGTCTAAGAAGTGATCACTTAAGTGATTACTTAAGTGATTATTTAAGTAATTATTTAAGTAATTATTTAAGTGATTATTTAAGAGGTAATTACTTAATTAATAAAGCAAAGGTAGTATACTAGCTTGTTATAAGCGCTAGTTATATAATAACGGGTAAAGCTTATTATAAAGAGTATACTTATTACCTATTATCGATTTAACTTTAATTATAAATAAGAGGGCAAAGTTAAAGCAATTTAAGAAGAGGAGAAATAACTATTTTTAAAGGGGTTATAATATTAGAATTACTTGCAAAATAAATATATTTGTCCTCTTTAAGAGAAATAGCAAATTTTATACCTTTACAAATATAAATAAACTATTAAGCTAAGAAGAATTTGTAAGTAAAATGGGTCTTAAAGCAAATTACTTTAAGTTTAACCCTTTTAAGCAATATAACTTAGTAATTTTTAAAATAGCTATAAACTTTGCAATTACCCCTTATACGAAAAAAAATGCTTATCGGGCAAATAAA
>Ga0302221_10001653_pt1 | contig 14213 bp, 2 predicted proteins | sample II_Palsa_E2_1_FD_193517 | JGI IMG/M metagenome (GOLD analysis project Ga0302221, IMG submission 193517) | Peat permafrost microbial communities from Stordalen Mire near Abisko, Sweden - II_Palsa_E2_1 | ecosystem: Environmental > Terrestrial > Soil > Palsa > Peat permafrost | place: Sweden... | reverse complement strand
TATTTAAAGAGCTATCTTAGGGCGCTTTATTTTGTTATGCTACTTACTAATAACTCGTGTAAATTAATTAAAATCTTAAATTAGGAGTATAACGTTTATTTATTTAGGAGTAAGAGAGCTATAATACTTGTAAATGCTACGCAAAAGATAGTCCGGCCTTGCTTATAAAAGTAGTAATAAATTATTATATATAAGAACATCTTCCCGGTCCCCCTTAAGCCTTATAAATAAAAGTAAGCTATTTGCAAATTTGTATTAATAGCTATAATAATTTGCGTAAAGCATAATAGCTAATCTTAGTTAAGCTAAGCTTATATTCTCGTTGCTAGTAACGACTTGTCCTTTAAAGTATACCTTATAAATTACGCATAATGCTTGTAAGTCTAATCTTAAACGAATAGTAAAAGGCTATATTTTATAAGTAACTATTACTAGTCCGTGAAACTATTTGCAAGTAAAAAGAGGCTATAATTGTAATAAGGATCGCAAAGCGGGAATAAAAAATTACCTTTGCAAGTAAGCCGGCGCTAAAAATCGTTATAAAAGTATTGCTTATACTTCTCTTAAATAGCTAACAAGTCCGCAAAAAGCCGCTAGCGCAAGCTAATTACAAATAGCGTTTATAAACTACTTGTAAGAGTAAATAAGATTGCCTTATTAAAGTATTAATATTACTCTTAGTCGTCTTTAGCTAAGCTATAAGCAATATAAGCCGCTTAGTAGTTAAAGTAATAGACGCTATTAATTAAATATAAATCCGCAAAGGATTAAGGTCTGCGAACGACTATAAGCAAGAGCTATAAGTAGTAGCGCTCGCCCGAAATTAGGCTATAATAATATATGCGGCCGATCTAGTAATTATTCTTCTCCCTTTAACGGGGCTTTTATATTTAAGTGCTAAAAACTTATATAAAATAAGCCGGAAACTCGGAGTATAAGTATTAATAGCTGTCTTTATATATAGCGTTATACTTAAAGAAGGCTATTAAGGTTAAACGGGCCGCAGTAGTCTTTGCAGCTAAGTTTATAAGAGAAATATCGTCTATAAAGTAGACCGTTTATTATCTTTTTAAGTAAATAGCTAAGTGCTAAACCGGAGGGAACTTTTAATAGGTTAAAAACTTAAAAAGCTGCTATATAGCCTTATACAAGCTTATATAATAGGCTTATATGTAGCGGGTAATCTCGTTATTTGTAATAGTAATTATAATAGTAATATAATCCGTTCTTTTATATATGTACTTATTAATATACTTAATAGCTTAAATCGAGGCGCAAATCTCGATATTAATATATAAACGGAACTTGTAAAGCAAATATAAGTTATATAAGACGACTCAGCAATTATCACAAACGACCTCTTAGTTTAAGAAGCTTAGTTTATAAACTATAAAGGTTTAGCTATTATCTTAGCAATAATATTTAAGATAGCTGTCTTTGTAAATTATAATTCGGTTTATAAACTACTTAAGGAATCCCTTTAAGCATATTAACAAGCTACTAAAATAAAAACGGGTTATATATAAGGCTTGCGGGTTATTAGCTTTACAATGACTATAAAGCATATAACTTATAATTAAGGCTTATAACTCGCTTATAAGATCTTATAATAAATCTAGTATCTTAGTATATATAGCCTCGTTTACCCGGTTTAGCGTATTAAACTTAATAGACGTATAAAAGAATAAGAGGATATATATATAAAGTAACCCTTACTTTTAATACTCGATTATATAAATATGCCTTGCATACTTTCCGAAAAGGTTATTTTTCAAGTTTATAAGGAGTTTTATAGCCTTAAATTAAAATACGCAAGCGATAAGATTAAGCTAATTAATAAATTATTGCCCGGGAAGTAATTTGTAAGTAATCTTATCTTATTACAAGTTAGCTATAAAAGTAATAAAGAAGGTTAACTTTTTAAAATAGCAAACGATAACTATTAAATTTTAAAAGATTTGCTACATAAACCGATTATTACTTATAAAAGAGGATAAGAAGATAAACTAGTAGCTTAACTTAGCAATCAAAGCGTCTTTATAAATTAAGGTATTTATTAAGCTATTATATATATTTGCGCAAATCTTGTCTTAATTCTTATAAAGCTAATTAAGGGCTATAGTCTTATAAGCTATAAAGGCGTTAATAATATATTATTAAAATAATTAACTAGCGTAAAAGAAAGGAGAAAACTTGCAATTACAAGTATATAAACAAAACTAGTAAAACGGGCATTACTTAAAATGGGTCCGTTTACAAGTATAATAAGCATCTTATAATTATAACGCGTAATATTACTTATACTTGCTATATAAGAAGAAGAGCATATAATATAAAAGCATATACGCTATATATATAATAAAGACTTAATATAGCTATAAACCGTTATAGCTAAGCTTATAGACTATTAAGAAGACGTCTTGCTAACTCTCGCTTGCAAACTTGTCTAGGAGGATGCTTATAAGCTTAGTCGATATTAGGAGGTTCTCGCGACGATAATCGGCCCTTAAATAGATAATTAAGCGCATTTACAAGTTAAAGAAGATCCGGAAATTGCCCGCTTAAGCCGCTAGTCGCTTGTAAGTAGTCTTATAAATCTATATAAAGGGATTATAATTTGTAAGCATCTCGTGCAAGTCGCGGAGGATTATATAATCGAGTTGCAAGTAACGCTAAAGACGTAAATTTATCGCGTAATCTAGATTATAAAAGAATAGCTAAGCAAAGGCGGGCGTCTCTTATAAACCGGGCTATAAAGGTCCTTAATAGTAAAAGAGCTTATTATAAATTTAAAAGTAATAGAGATTGCGAGAAAAGTTAATACAAGTGTCTTTTATATAGCTTATAGATATAAACGCAAGTGTAAAGTTATATGCCCTAATATTTTAATAAAAGCTATAAGCTTGCGGATCTTGCCCCTTTAATAGCGCTTATAAGATATGTGAAGGCGCTTGTAATTAATTTAAGGTCGCATCTCCTTTCTTATAATATAGCTTAAATAGCTAATTCGACCCGCCTATTAACTCTAATATCTAATATATCGCCTTATAGTGCTTGCATTTAATATCTATCGGCTTAAGATTATGCGTAAGTTAATACCGGAATTGCAAATAAAACCCGAGTAGTAATATAGCAATAAGAAAAAGAAGAGGAGCATTTGCTATAAGCAAGTTATAGTTGCGTTTTATCTTTACACGGGTTTGTCTTTGCTTATAGGGCTATAAGTTATTATCCTTGTCTGTAACTAGCTATCGACGGCCGCTACGGGTCTAATAAAGCGCATTAAAGTTAAGTTTTGCAAAAGTAAGCCGGCATATTACCCGACGGGCTTAAAAGAGGTTAGTCTTAACCGTATTAAGTAAAAAGAGGATTAACCTTATACTATAAACATGTCTTATATAGCAAGCTTAAGCAGTTTTTTAAAAATTAAAAAGAGGCGTAATATTGCTTGCAAGATATACAAAATACATGTAAAGAAGAATCTATTAGCTAGATAAAAGGAGGAGAGCGTGTAGAAGGGAGAGCTTATTAGCTAGGTAAAAGGAGAGAAAAGCGTGGGAGAGGAGAGTTTTAGTATTCCTCACGTGACCCGTTTTTTTTCAATAGGTGGTCCGACCGTGGGACAATATATTTAAATTATTTATAATAGCTAACTCTTTGATTTCGTAGCATTATTCTTGTTTATAGCTTTAATAAAGATACAACTAAATCTTAGACATACTTGGCTACAAATATATTTTAGTTAAAAGATTTCCTTTTAGTAAATATTCTTAAAGCACAAGTAATAACTTCTAAATGTAATGCTAATATTATATTTGGTAATATAATAGTAAATATTATAAATTATGCTAAAGATCTCTTAAATATTTTAATTAATAAATAAGAAGAAAAGATAAAGATTAAAGACTAATAATGTTTATTATTTACTTTTTTTAATAATATTATAATAAAGCAAGTTTGGAATTATGCTTTTATTCTTTTATAATTAAATTGCTAATAAGTTTAAGCTTTTTTATTAGCTTAAATCGAATTTTGGTACTTTTTTATTTGCAAATATATTATTAGGATTATCTTTTTTAAAATGTTATATTATAATAATAAAAAAGTAATATATAGTAAAATCTTTGCAAATGTTGCTTTTATTACAATATATAAGCTAAGCTTAAAACTTTTTAGCGCTTTAAAAAGCATTAGTAATGCGCTAGCTTAACTTATATTAGATTTTAAGCATTAGTTGCTTTAATATAAGATTGTTAGCTTTTATAAAAGAAAACTATTAGCATAGCTAGGTGATCTAAATGTGTAATACACAATAGTACCCCAAAAGTAATATATTTAATAATGTGTGTCCTTTGTTGAATAAAGACTACTATATATATATATAATAAGCGTAAAAAGTAAAATAGTACACGTAAAGCAAGTGCTAATTTGTGTAAGTTATATATAATTTAAACAAGCCAAGTATAATTATACATGTTATATATAACCCACTTATAAATATAAGTGGAATATATTAAATGCATCGGGCCCGCGCGTATAAAGGATTTAAACTAAAGCCCGAATAGTAAGCCCGCTAAAACTTGAAAGTAGGATTAAGAATAAGGCTAGCAATTAAGCTATATAAAAATAAAAGTAAATTCAATATTAAAGGTAAATGCTATATATATTCCGACACTAGCAACTTTTTCTTCTTATACGAAATGCACTTAAATTAAAAGTAAACTATGCTTAAATAACCAAAAAACAAGTAAAGTAAAGCAAGTAAATTAAAGTAAAAAACAAGCAAGTAAATCAAATAAATCAAAAACAAGTAAACCCGAAAGAATTATAACGTGTTTTGGCCTCTATATAACCAGGGAATTTAAAAATTCCTTTATTATATGCTATTATTGCTTTATTTTTTAAGCTGCCCTCGGAAGGGGAATTCCCCTTCCTAAAGTAGCTTTAATCTTTAAGCTACCCTTAAAAAGGCAACTCGCTAATTTTGCCTCTTTTCAAATAACTTTAAATTTAAAGCTTTAACCCCGTTATATGCTTTAGCTTAAAAGCTTTTAATTGCGCTATTTGCTCTCTTTACCCATCTTTTAACTTGTATATCCAATTAATTTGTATTAATAAACTTTTTTAAAGCCTTATTCGGAGTCCTTTTAATTATAGCATTTACTAAGTTGTCTTAGCTATTAATTCATCGTATTTTTATAACTTCCTTCCGTTTATACAATTTGTAAATAATTATGATATCAATTATTAACTTCTTCTTTTTAATAATCTCGAGCTTAATAAGGCATTTGTATAATAAATAAAAATTAGTATAAATAATAATTGGGGTTAAAAGCAATTTTAATTAATTAATAACTATTTTAATCATAATATTAATAGCAATAGCTATATTAGCACCTTTTACTATTTTGTATACTTTTAATGCAAAAACACTTTTAATAGCCCGTTTGCTCTTTATATTATTATAACAAATTAAATTACTTTATAACTTAAATAAGTTTAATATTATACTTAATTTCGTTTATAAAAATAATTTCATATTTAATTTAAAAGCTTAAATCTTTGTTATTTGCAAACGATTTGTCGATAAATACAAATAGCTTTATATAATTTAAATCCAAATTTACATATTTAATTCCTTGTTTTAAGTTGTCTAATTGCTATTGCAATTGTTTATTTAGCATTATTATATCTTTTTCAATTAGCTTTTAATGCTAAGCTATAATAAACAAGTCGAAAATAGCCTCCGGTTAGCAAATCGTTGTAATATATGCCCCGCAAGCTCGTTACTCTTTATATTAGTCGTTTTAAGTAAGTGATTTTGCGCTAATTAGCTCAATTTTCTTGCTTTAGCCCTTTTGCACTAATAAAATCGAATCTCCTTCTTGCTAAAGGATATATTTATTAAAAATTAATAGTATATCAGGTGACAATTGCTTTATAAGCTTTATAATAATATTTGCTTTTATAAGCTTTTTGTATTTTAAAGCCTTAAATTTGCTATCTCTTAAAATTAAAGTGTTGTCGGTTTGAATTTCGACTAATCCGAAAGCATTTGCTATTATTATTAAGAGGCAAAGATTGTATAATAAAGTTATTATATCAGGAAAAAAAACGTGCCAACGACTTGCTAATGGTGCTAACGACGTGCTAACAGTGCTAAAGATGTGCCAACTACACCATTTTTGCATGTCCAAAAATTTGGTACTAAATTTTCGACATTAAGTGCCAATTGATTGCTATTAGCACTAATCGAGCTATATGCACAAATAGTAATTATCTTGCTAATGCTAATTGGTTTTAATTTAGTTATATCTTTTACAAAAGCTTATATGGAAATAATTTAAAAAAAACTATCTTAATATTATAAAAACATAATTTTATATAAGCTACCTTGCTAAAACGCCTTACAAAAGTGTCCTTTACAAAAAGTGGCCCTAGAGCCCAAGCTGCCCTCCAAAACTCCTTGCCAAAACGCCTTACAAAAGTAGCCCCGAAACCCAAGCTGCCCTCTAAAATGCCCTGCTAAAACTCCCTGCCAAAACGCTTTATAAAAGTGGCCTCGAAACCCAAGCTGCCCTCTAAAATGCCTTACTAAAACTCCTTAAGATATTAGACAAAGAGAAGTTAAATAAAGAGAAGTTAGACAAAGAGAAGTTAGACAAAGAGAAGTTAGATAAAAAGAAGTTAGATAAAGAGAAGTTGAATAAAGAGAAGTTAAACAAAGAGATGTTAGATAAAGAGAAAGAAAGGAGGAAAGGAGGAATAGGGGGAAAAATTTAATTATATCTACTAATTGTGCGCACATTATACTAAAACCCTAGTAAGCTTGGCCCTTACTTGCTAAGGTTTTAGTATAACGTACGCACAAATAAAAAATCTTTAATTTCGCTAATAAAGAAGGGTAAGCAGCTATTACAAGGCTGCTTGTGCGCACTTTTAAGGCCCCTTAAAAGTGCACATAAGTAGCTAAGCTTTAATTTCGCTAGTAAAGGTAAGTAGCTACTATAATATAAATAAAAGCGCCACTTTTTACTTGTGCTGCTTATCCCTTTGTCTAGTAAGACATACTTACGCCAAGCATTATAGCAAAAATTGGCAAGCAAACACGTATTATTTAGCTATAAATGCTTAGCGTAAGCATGTTTTACTAAACGAAGGGATAATATAACTGCTAGCCCGTTTTTGTATTGTATGCTGTACAACCCAATTCTCGGGCTTGTTCTAAACTAGCCTCTAAAACTGGCCTCCTAAACTGTCCTCCAAAACTGGCCTCCCTTAAACTATCCTCTTAAACTGTCCTCTTAAACTGTCCTCTAAAACTAGCTTCTAAAACTGTCCTTAAAAGTGCCCTCCAAAACTGTCCTCAAAAGTGCCCTCCAAAAGTGCCCTCTAAAACTGCCCTCTAAAATTGTCCTTAAAAGTGCCCTCCAAAACTGTCCTCAAAAGTGCCCTCCAAAACTGTCCTCAAAAGTGCCTTCCAAAAGTGCCCTCTAAAATTGCCCTCCAAAACTGCCCTCTAAACTAGTCCTCAATTGCTAATTAATTGCCCCACTTGCCAATTGACTGCTAAGCGGCTGCTAATAGCACTATACAAGGCTGTACAACTAAACGAAAAATCAATTAATTGCCCCACTTGCCAATTAACTGCCAAGCAGCTGCTAATAGCACTATACAAGTGCAGTTGGGCCGTGCAACTAAGCGAAAAATCCTTAGCAAGTTTTTTTTTCCTAATGTATATATAACTTTTCTTAGTAATATTTATAATATATAGCTTATTAATTGGTTTTAGCTTTTAATATATTATATAATAGTTTTTATACAATTATAATTGTTTTAAGTGGGAATTAGGCCTCAAATTTCTTAAATAAATGCGCTAAGATTTGTTAATTTAAAAACGTTGTTAACTAGATATATGCTTATATAATGTCCCGGAAAAACAAGTTAATATTTATTTTTGCAAATAATAATGAAAATGCTATAATTAGCTTTTAGCTTACTTGCTAAATTATAAGTAATTATGTCAAAATCACTTCTTTACTTTTGTTATTATATACTTGGATTATTAATTGTGATTTCTTGTATAATAAGTTAATCGATTTCCCTTTAACCTTATTTATTAGTTTAAAATTAAAACTTTTGCTTATATAAACTTTAAAATTGTATAAAACAAACTTAAACACGTCTCTTGCAATTAAAGCCTCAATTTCTTGCTTTTATAAAGCTTAAAATAGTGGTTTAAGTGTAATAATTACCCCTTATTTCTTTAGCTAAAGTAAAAGTTGTAAGTCGGCCTCTTTTTTCTTAATATTAAAAGCTTTTAAGTTCCTTTTATGCTAATAGAAAAGAATTTTAACAATTAGCTTTATAGTTCGAGTAGCAATTGCTAATTCTTTTGTTTTATTAATAACCCTTACCGGGTTTATTAAATTATAAGTTAAAATGGCTTAATGTGTTTTTGCATTAATTAAATTGAGTGGCGGATTTATATAAAATGGCTTTATTACTATAAACCGAAAATTAGTTAATTTATATAGCATTCAAATAATATAAGTTTTGCTATTTATTATAATCAATTTATATAAGCCCTTTTATCCCTTATTTTTGCGCTATACTTATATGTCCGATTAAAGCAATAAATCGTGCATTTTATTTGTAACTAGTCCATTTTTAATAGCAAGTGCTTTTTAAACTTAGCATTTCGCATAAAATTGTTGTACTTTTATTATTATTATATAAATAGCCTCTACTCTCTTAGTAATAGTAAGCGCCGGGGGGTCTTAGTTTATAATTTTAAGGTATAATCCAAAAATAAAAAGTATAAGCACAAGTTTATTTAGTTTTATAATATTGTTTATAGCTTTTATTGCTATTTGCAAAATTACTTATTTATTAAGCTTTTCATCTTATAATTCGTCTTATAAGATTTTGTATAAACGTTTTAATAATATATAATATTGTTCGACTTTGCTAATGCTATTATAAGCTTTAACTAATACCTCTTTCACTTTAATAGCTAATAATTTTGCATATTACCGGAATTTTATTAATAAAAAGTTTTTCCCGGTATTATATACTAAGTAATTAAATAACTTTAATATATATTAATTTAATATAATTATATAATATCTTATATTATTTTTGCTAACATGTCTTTTAAAGATTGTGTAGCATTAAATGCTATAGCTTTATTGATAACTTAAAGCACTAGTTTATTATTTAAGTAAAGTATATTAATTATAATTAAATAATTATATTAATAATTATCTTTAAAGGTAAACTTAAATCGGCGGAGTAATTTTGTATATAATTAACAATTCTCGTAATACTTTGTTAATTGTTCAATTATGCGTTAATTAATGCTTATATATCCGGCCTATTTTAATACTTTTGCTAGTTTTTATACAAATAAGTGTTTAAAATAGCAATAAAGTTGCTTTAGCTTTATTTTTATTAAGTGGCTATATGTTATAGCTTCTTCTTTTTGGTGTAAAAGCATTTATAAATGGCTTTATTTCCATATAATTAGTATAATCTTTTTACTTTAAATTAAAATATTGGTAAAGTTATTTAATTTAACCCTTATTTTATTTATATCTTAAATGCAATATAAGAATAGTATATTTGCTAATATAATATAAAATGTAATCAATTTAAGTAATATATTTATAATAATTGTTCCTTGTACAATTGCTAACCTTTTTTTTTAAATCGAATATAATAATTTCTAATATTTGTGCAATTAATCTTAATTGTCGGGTTAAGCTTTTGTAATATTAGGACTTGAAGCTCCCTTGCAATTAATACGCTTAATGCGCTATTATCGGGCATAATTCCTTAGAATACGTTTAAGGAATAGTAATTTTTAAATATAAAAATTAATGTTTTTAAAGGTTAAGTGAAAATGTTTTTTGCAATAATTACATATATAAATAACTAGTTATTTAAAGTTATTATTGCTTTTAATTTATTAATTTTATTAAATTCAATAAAGAATTGCTTTGCTTTATATAATCATTTGTGCATTTCTAGCAATGCAATTTATTATAAGTTGTGCAATTGTAATAAATCGTTTAACTTGTTGCTATTGCTATTTTTGTTTGGGGTTCCTTTGAATTTTAATATAAAACCTTAAAAATCCTTACTTGATGCATTTGTAATAAATTATTAATATACCCTCTTTTTCTCTTTATTTATATACTTTATAAACTAATATTTTAATTGTTCGCAAATAAAGCATTTTTTTTATATAATCTTTTGTAATTTCGTTGCAATTTATAAAACGGCTTGTAAAACGACTTGCAAAACGTTTTAAAAATTATCTTGTAAAATGTCTTCGGGAATAGCCCGCAAAACGGCCACAATTATTCCCCCTTTTATTACGCTTGCGACTTTTATATATTCGGTTAGTTCAATGCTAAATAATTTTGTATAAATTATCTTTATTCTTTTAATAATGTGCTAAATAATCCTTTAGCTCTTTTTCTTATATAAATTGCCTTATTATTAAGTATAGCTTTGCGTATATACCCTTAAAAGTAAATGCTAGTTAATATTTTAAAATACTATTATATATATTAATTACTTAGTCTTTTAAGTTATACTCGTTTTAATATTTTGCTAATAATCTTTGCTAAGCTATATATAAAGTGTTAAAGAGTACTTTTAAGCATTTGGGTTAAGTCTTTTTAGGGTATTTTGCTATAATATAATAAAGTGTTAATCTTTTTATTTTATAAAATACTTTTATTGTCGTTCTTTTGTTTTAAAGTGAGTTTTAGTCAGTTTTATTATAAAATCGTATAATCGCTTAAATATTTTATTATAGTAAAATGCGCTAGCCTGCCCTTTAAGCATAATAGAAAATGCTAAGTAGAATTGGTTATTTGCTAATCTAATTTTTATATAATAGTCGAAAAACATTTAAAGTTTAATATTTAAAATATTATATTTCTTATTTTTATATTTCTTGTTATCACTTGCATAGATATTTATCATATTTATAAGCAATTGTAGCTAAGTTATATAAATAGGTAAATTATACAAAATAATTAGCTTTAGTTATATAATAAAAGACAATAATCCTTGTCCAAGTAAAGGGTGTAAATTGCTATTAAATTGTTTATATAATTATATTAGTAGATGTAGTATTTCGTCCCAAGGTAGCTATTTTAATAGTATACAACTTAGGGTTTGTTTTACCTAGTCTTATTTAACTATTATTTATAGCATCTCGGTTTGTTTAATTGTTATATATTGTTTTACTATATAAGGTGCTTAATATATTAGATTCAACTTTAAGTTAAAGTTTATGTTTAATTCGAGTATTTCTTAGATTTCGTCTTTTGTTTATTTGTGCTATGTCTCTTTTATAAGGATAGCATATATAGCTTTAGCAAAAGATATTAATCTAGCTTGTCTTTTGACTTATACTTTGTGTATAAGCAAGTATATATAAAGCTCTTTTATAACTCCTCAATTAGCTTACTCGAGCATTTCTAATGTCTATCCTTTTAAAGCTTCCCAAATCTTTTCTTAGCACTTAAAGTTTGTATATTTATAATATTCGCATTATAAAATTGATAAAACAATATAATTGTTTATATATACTATTATACGAGTTTTAAAGTCGTTTAAGTCGAGTCTTTGCCCTAATAATCCTTGTTTAGCTTATAGCTTGCTAAAGTAAAAAATAGAAATATATTATCGTTTTTATTATTTTTATTATCTTTATATAATAGTTTATATATTATAAAAATAGTGGTTTGCGTAATAGACTTAGCATTAATAAAAGAATTAAGCTAACACGGCGTTATTACTTAAGTCTTCTCTTAAATCCTTAAAAGTCCTTTATACCTCTTAATTTTACTTAATTCTAAATAAGAGCCGTTAAAATCTTTTAGCGCAATTCCGTAAAAGTAATGCAAAGTTAGTCTTTAATTAAGCTAATGCAGCGTTGTCCTTTAATTTTCTTTTGAATTATTAGACTAATGCAAAATGCCTTTTTTAAAAACTGTTTTCTTAGCTATTTTGTGGTTTATTTAACTATTAATCAATGTTAGCACAGCTAAGTAATCCGAATATATAATATATAATAATACTTTAAAAGTAATATATTTAATAACGCGTGTCCCTTGTTAAATAAGGACTATTATATATATATAATAAGTGTTGCAGTGAAGCTTGGCGTGCTGGTGATGACTCATTAGCCCCTTGTATATATAGTCCAAATGCTCCCTACGAGCTCCCTTCCTAATTAGACAACTATATGCAATCACTCTACCTCTTGCTTTTGTGACAATAAGCGTAAGAAGTAAAATAGTACACGCAAAGCAAGTGCCGATTTGTACAAGTTACATATAGCCCGAATAAGCCGAGTATAATTATACAAGTCGTGTATAACCCACTTATAAATATAAGTGGGATATATTAAATGCATCGGGCCCGCGCGTATAAAAGATTTAAACTAGGGCCCGAATAGCAAGCCCGCTAAAACCCGAAAGTAGGATTAGGAATAGGGCCGGCAGTTAGGCTGTACAAGAGTAGAAGTAAATGTAATACTAGGGGTAAATGCAGTATATATTCCGACAAAAACTATTAGGAATGTTTAAAAGGGAGGTAAAGGCTTTATCGACTATTTATTATATTTACAAAGTTAATTGCTATTATAGTAAATTATTAAAAGCTAGTTAATATTGCTAGAAGTTTTTAAAAAAGACTAAATACTAGTTAATATAAATTTTTAAAATGTGATAATGAAGATTATAAGAACATATTTAAAAGAATATAAAAGATTTTTAAAGTAAAAAGACATGTGAATTAAAGTATTAATTGTATATAACGATTGCTTTTAAGGGTAATATTATTATTAATAGAATAATATTATAAATTTTTATAATAAATATTACTTAATTTTATATAATATTAGCGTGCTATTTACTAGGTAATATAATGTGTGCAAATAGCTCCGAGAGAGCTGCTTATTATCTCGAGCTTTTAAATTGCAATAAATATTTGTCTTATATAGCTTAAATGGCTTTAAAAAATATAAATATTAATAAAATTTGCGTAAGATAATTAAAAGAAGTATTTCCGCGCTACTTTATAATTTATATAAGCTAATAATAAATAGTTTTGAAAGTGTGTTTTAGATTAATAATAGCATTAAATAAACAATTAAGCAAAAGTTTTTAAAAATTGCTTAAAGCTATAAAATCGAAGATAATTTATTATTAATTTAAATTTAGCTATTAAATATACTTAAATTATAGCTTTTGATTTTTGATAATGCAAATAACCTTTTAATTGATATTCTTTATTACTTTTTTATTAGCTTATAAGGAACTATTTTTATAATTATATGTAATCTTAATTACAAAGTCCATTAAACAGTTAAATTTTACAAATTTGCTAAAATAGCAATTAACGACATTATAAATTTACTAATAGTTAAAAATATTATAACAACTTTAAAAAAAACTTTGCTTTAGCTATTATTTAAGTTAAAGCTATTATTAAGCAGAATATATATTAAATTAAAGATTATTATAACATATATTAATGTTGTTAACAAGAGCTATTAAGCTATGCGCTTATTTAAGCTAGCTTTAATTATAAGTATATTATTTATATTACTTAGGAAGTCTTTGTTAATATAATTGAAAGAATAAGCATTAAAGTTGCGAGTTGTACACTTGAACTCTTTTAGCTCTTTTCTTTCTTTTACTTTAATGTAATTTCCGAAGAAATCTTTAATCGGGCTTAAAGAAATAAGACTTGTAAGCTATGTTTAAATTAAATAGCCTTATATAAAGTTAACTAGTTTTGTAAAGATAATTTGGAATAAGATTTATATTATATTTATAAAGCTATCGCTTTACTTTTTTTTAATAAAAGCTAACAGTTTAACTAATAACGTCTTAATACATTTGCTTATTTATATATAAGCTTGTGATAAACTTAATATAGCAGAAAAGAAGAAGTGGTTACTTATAATAGCTCTTATATTAGTAGCTTTTATATTTTAAAGCAAGAAACTTTTAATTATAGCTTTCGAAGATTTTTAATATCTTATATTATAACTTTTATAATATCTTTAAAGCTAAAAAATTTATTTGTTATTAGCAACGGGGAGAAAAAACTTCTTAAAGTAGCTAAAAAGTTTCATTAAGTGTTTATTAACACGGGCTAATAGCAAGAAGTCGTGAAGCTTG
>Ga0302221_10001650_pt1 | contig 14230 bp, 1 predicted proteins | sample II_Palsa_E2_1_FD_193517 | JGI IMG/M metagenome (GOLD analysis project Ga0302221, IMG submission 193517) | Peat permafrost microbial communities from Stordalen Mire near Abisko, Sweden - II_Palsa_E2_1 | ecosystem: Environmental > Terrestrial > Soil > Palsa > Peat permafrost | place: Sweden... | reverse complement strand
TGCCAAAATATGCGAATCCATGGGAAGACTTCTTGGGAAGAGATACAAGGATGTAGCTGAGACGTGCGTGACCTGGAACACTAATGGAGGAGCCCAATTGGTGGAATTTGAATCAGTGGTTGAATTTGAACGAGATGTCGTTTCTGTTCTAGAAAGGCTAGAGAAGGACCTTGCAAGTTGCTGGGGCGGGGAATGAAGATGAGGAAAGAATGACGGTTTCGAATTTTTCTCGCTGTCCGAGAATGAAACAAGGTGGCTTTTAAACCATTTTTTCCCCCTTCTAGTGTATTGATTTCGCTATATAAAGCGGATTAGATTGAAACCTCAGTGTAATAATTCTTGAGTATAATTTATTGCAAGTCTTCTATTTTATTTTCTCTTTAAATTCAAATTAAATTCAATTACTACTCAATACTTTTATTAAACTAAATTATTTATTAATTAATGATTACTTCTCTTTTAATTTGTCTCGAAGTCCCGAAATTATTTATATGTGTTTAAATTATAAAAGGATTAATCCAATAATATTACTCTTTAAATAACGCTGAGATTAACTTAAAATACTCTCTTTTAAAAGCTTTATATCTATTATTTACAACATTATTAATTGCTTTTGCTTTTAGCTTGAATTTATTATAATCGTCTTTATAATCGTTTTATACACGTCTTAGTTTAAAAACAAAGCATTATATTAATCTAAAGTACTCTTTATTTTATTCTTAATGACTTTTTTAATTTAAAACGTAATGTTTTAAGTTATATTAAAATCAAGACTATTTTTAACGAATAAAAGGCTTTTAAAGATATTATCTCGATTAATAAAGCAGCTTTTATAAATAATATTTATAAAAACACTTTATAAAAACATATTAATAATATAATATTATAAAAATAAATTAATAAAACGATATAAAAGATAATATTAATAAAAGAGTGTTTTCTTAAAAGATAAATCCTTTAATTAAATAAAAGCGGATTCTTTATAAAGTTATATTAAATTATTATAATAATAAATGAGATCTTAATATTAAAGAAGTATATTAATAGTCTTAATAAGAATTAATTATAAGAATTTATATTATATTATTTAAAATTTTAAAGTCGATTTATTTCTTTATTTAATAAAAAGTATATAAATATTTAATTTCTAATAGTTTTATTTAATTAATTTAAATTATATTATAATATTAAAACAAAATATTATATTATAAATGAGAATATTTAAAATATAAATAAAAAGATTTTTTTTAATATTATTAAAAAGATGAAAATAATTATTAATTATAATAAGTGAAAATAATATATAATATAATATAATAGTTAAGAATAAGTTTTATTAATTAAATATATTAAATTTATTTATAATCTTTTAAGAGAAATATTAAATATATTATTATATCTTTAAAAATATATATATAATAAACTTAATATTAAATAGTTCAAATAATACTTTAATTTTAAATTAAAGAAGTATTAAAAAAAAGAAATATTATTTATTGATTTTTAATAATTATACTTTTTATATTAAGATTAAAATAATTAAGTTTTATATAAAGAAAAACATTATTCTTTTATAGAAAAAAGAATATATATTAAGAATATAATATTGAATAAAAATAAGAATAAGTATAATAATATTTAAAGAAAAGATATTTAAAATCAATTATATATATCATGTTTTAAAAAAGAATTCTTTATATTTATTTTAATAAACTTTGAAATATAAATTAAAAGTTAAGTAATAAAATAAGATAAAAATATATTAAATATATTATTCTTTATATAAAAAGAAAAGAATAAATAATATAATAAGTATTATACTCTTTATTAATTAATTTTAATTTTAATATATTTATTTCTTTATTTCTTTTTATTTGTCTTTAAATAGAATTTATAATATTATATATACTTTTTTATTCTTTTATTTTTTTATAATAAAATATTTAAATATTAAAATAAATGTTTATTTTATTAATTCATTTATTATTAATAGTTTTATATTATTTTAATAATTAAAATAATTCTCTTTATAATTTAAATTATTTAAAGTCGACTTTATTATTATTATTAATCTTTTTAATAATTTTAACTTTAATAAAATTTAATCTTAATATTTTTTAAAATAATTAAAATAATTAAAGTCCTTTTTTTATTAATAAGTCTTTTAATAAAATAGTCTTAAGATATTATTGACTTTAAGTTTATAATTTATAATATTATTTTTAAAGTATTTAAAGTATTTAAAATATCTTCGATTTTAATAAAGTCTTTTAAGTTTAATAAAGTCTTTTAAGTTTAATAAATTCTTTTAAGTTTAATAAAGTCTTTTAAGTTTAATAAAGTCTTTTAAGTTTAATAAATTCTTTTAAGTTTAATAAAGTCTTTTAACTTTAATAATATTAATAAGTTTTTTATTTTATTAAAAAGTTTCTTATTGACTTTTATTTATAAAATTAATCCTTTTATAACCTTTTCATTTAAATTAATTTGACTTTAATAAAATTGGCTTTTAATTTAAAAACAATTATAAAAATAAAGTTTTTATTCTTTTAAAAAGGCTTTCTTTAATTTTTATTTATAGAGTTAATATTTATATAATCGTTTTATTAAAATTTATTAGTTCTCCATTTATATATAAATATTCTTAATATTATAAGTTTTTAAATAAAATTAATAATTTTATAAAATTTTAATTTTTAATTCTTTAATATAAATCTTTTAATATAAATTCTTCTCTTTAAATTCTTTTTAATTATTATTTTTAATTATTATTTAAATATATTAATAAAACTTTATCTTAATTAATTTTAAATCTTCTTTTTTAATTATTAATTACTTTTAATATAATTATACAATTATAATATTAAATATATTAATCTTTTATTTATAAAATATTAATTAATTAAAGAGACGTATTAATTTTAATATATATAGACTATATAATTCAATAAGAATATATAATATTCTATATATTTTAAATATAATAATAACTTTAAATTATTAATTATTTATATTATTAAATAAAATTCAAAGAAGTATTATTTAATTATATAATTAAGTTTATTAATATTACGAGTACGTACGTGAAGTCAAGTGATTACAAACCGTCAATAAAGAATAGCGTGAAACTAGACTTATAATAAGTCCGTGAACATATACTCTAACTTCTCCCTTTTCCCTTTTCGCTCTTTAACTTTAAATCTTTAATAACATTACTTTTTACTCTCTTATTATCTATTACACCTATATATATTATAGATAAGAATGACTATTAAAAGGCTAATAGACTGAGTTCGTTATATTATTTAAAGCTCATCACTTCATGATTTAAGTCATATATATACGTCTACGATACACGTTTATAATACACGTCTACGATATACGTCTATGATATAAATTCCCTTTTTTTATTTTTATTTTTCATTATATTATAGATTAAGTTTATACTCTCATTACACAGCTCTAGGCCGAGTTATAATGTCAGTGCGATGAGATCGTCATCTTTAAAATAGTGAAGTCTAAGCCAAAGCCACCCCTTCTTGACTTTGACAAGTTTATAAACGAGTCGATAAAGTATGACACTTGACTCTCTTTAATCAAAGCGAAGTTTTAAGTCGATAGTGAAGCAATTGGCGACCTTATTATATAGTTCTTTTATATTTATTTAACCTCGATTTTAACATCTAAGTAATAGTCCTTTTATAATTATCGTAGACTAAAGTTATATAAGCTTAAGACTATTATATAATCCTTGACTAGATTGCTCAGATCTATGATAATTTAAATAAGATCTATGAGGCGGAGAATAGATTACTTTCGATTAAATAAAGTGACGACTCTCTTTAAAGCTATATAATTAAGTTTAAACGTCTCTTATATGAAGTTAACGCTTAAGACTAGTTCGACGTCATAAAGATATCGACTTTTTAAAATAGCCTCAGCTTTATGATTTATAATAAACTGTCTTAATAACTTCATTTACTTCGAACATACTTCGACTTCGTTAAAGTCGTATAATAACTAATTGACAGATCTTCTTTATTATTATCTTAAAGCTTTATAGACTTTAACCTTAGTTTAAATATAATAAAACCAAGTTATAATAATCACAATAGTCATAATAAGTCTATAAATATCACGTTAATCGATATTATTCAGTTTAATTATAAATCCTCATTATATAAAGCTATAGATATTTATATAGTCAATATAAATATAAGTTACGATTCCGCTTTATAAGCTCAATCGATATTATCTATTAAAGGTTATATATAGTCTTAAGAGCAGGCTTATAATATAATTAATACTTTAAAATAATTAATAAATATTTTATTTAATTATATTATACTTTCTCTTTATTTATAATTAAATATTATTTTCATATTATATAAAATAAATATTTTTTATTTAAAACTATGATTATTACTTATTATAAAGTCTTATATTTTTTTTTAAATCTTAATATTATTTAATTCTCTTTTTAAATAAAGAATATATTAAGTTTATAATAAGTTTAAAGTCTTTAATTTAAATTTTAAAATAAATTTATAGTCTTAAAAAACTCTTTTACTTTCTTTATATTCTTAAATATATTTTAATTTATAATTTTAATTATTTTAATTATTTTTAAAGTTTTATTAAAGTTTTAAATAAAATTTAAAATAAACCTTTATATTTTAAAAGTGCTTCGTTTTTATTATAATTAATATATAGTCTTTTTATATTAATATTATTAATAAACGGTTTAATTACTTTTATTTTAATAAATTATATTATAAAATTAATAACTCTTTATAATATAATTAAATTAATTAATTTATAATTTATTAATATCTTCTGTTTAATTAAAAACTATAGATTCTTATATAATTATTTAAAATATTTTAATACTTTTTTATTAATAATAATAATAATAATTTTAAATATAAAAAATTTATTATTTATTATATTTTCTATTGAATAATATTAATAATAATAAATAATAAAATATTTTTATAAATATGATTATATTTTAATTATTTAAATATAAAGACTTTCTTTTTATTAATAAATATTGTTTTTAAAAATATTTACTTTATTATAAATTGTATTTAAATAATATAAACATTGATTAATAAGTGTATATAGATTAATAACGTATTTAATACTCATTACCGTTTATATCTTAATATGACTTTATTAAAAAGTCAGAAATTAAAGATTATAAACCGTCAACACTCTTTTATTGAGTTTAATATAAAAGCGACCGTTTATTTATATTTTAATACGACTTGTCGAAAAGTCAGAAGTTAAAGATTACAGACTATTACCTTCTTTATATACTTATTTAAGTCTTAATATAATTTATTGAAAATATAATAAACGTGAGTATAAATATTTATAAAACTCTTTTATCTTTAATATATTCTTTTATAACATTTCTGTTTGATCACTGCACTTGTTATATAATCATTGCATTTGTTACGCTCGCTACACCGACCTCTACACCGACCCCTTGATTATAAAGCACTGACTAATCAAGGGGGAAGCACCGGTTTCAGCATATATAGACTACGTAACTTGCTTCAATAGAACAACAACAGTCAACAATCCTATAAGAGCATATAATACTATACGTATTCCGTGCCCCGGGACCCGACTGTTCAATACCTGCCAACCGACAATTTCTAACCTCTTCAAATCCTTTATAGAATTCTTTTACTCTTTTATAAACCGTTATATACCTTCTTTTACTCATTATAAAACCTTTCTTATTATTATAAATTAACTCTACTTATCACGAACTCTCTCCGATCTCTTATATTATTTATAGACTTCTTATACTTTATAATATAATAGATATAAATAAGTAGATCGACGAAGGTTAAGAAAAGTAAAGTCAAAGAGTCAATCTTATATTTATAAACGACGTCAATAATTATATTAAGTTTAAGACTTTTAAATACGAATACTTTAAGCTTATAAACGACGATTTATAAAAATAATATAAAGAAGACTTTATAAGTTTTATAAAAGCTATTTTCAGAACTAATAATGTCATAGCTATTTATAACTTATAGAACCTCTTATATAAATATAATATATAGATTGAAAAAAACAAATATGTCACTATTATATAATCTCTTTATAATATATTAAATGAAGAAGACTTAATAAAATAAAGTAAAGAGGAGATTTAAAAACAAATCAGAGACAATAAACTCTTTGACTCTTTTAAACTTAATAAAATCATTAGTTTTATAATTGACTTATTTAAAGAAATCCGAACTATAAATTAAAACAACTTTAAAATCGATTTTATAGACTAAAGTACACTCAACCCTTTTATTACAAACCGTAATATCTTTAAAACTCGAAATACAAATCAAAATCCTCTTATTATAAACTATAATACTTTAAAAATCTAAAATTTGAATTAAAACCCGTTAGTCACTTAAATCATCAATTTATAATTTATTTAAATAAAGATTTATAATAAAGAGCTAATTAACTTGATTAAACTCTATATAAATGAAGTCAAATATAATAATGAAAACGATAACTTTGACTTTAAACTGACTATCTTTATAAACTTTTATTAAAAGACTAATATTTTTAAATAAAAGTTCAATTAAGCTTATTTTATTATATTATATAATCTAGCTTTAAACTATTATTATATTAACTTTAAAAACAATCCTTTTAATGTCTCTTTTAATAAGTTATAAAAAGTTATTTATAATTACTTTAAAGAGTTAAAATAAAAGCGTGACATTTTTATTTAATAAAATATACTTAAATTATAAATTATAATTGATAAGAATATAAAGAAATCAATTATAAAATACTTATAAATTCTTATTAAAAACTTCCGACACTTATAATATAGTCTTGACAAAACATTTAAAATAGACGAATTCTTATATAATAAGTTTATTATAACTTATTAAAAATTAAAACTTTATAAATACGTTTATTATAAGTTTATAAATATTTTAATTAACTTCATCAATAATTTACAGTCTTTTATTATAATATATAAAGCTTTAAACCTGTCAAACAATACTTAAGCCTTTATTATAAACTTATAAAACTTATAAATCGACTCAAATACTTATTTTATAAACCGTTATTATTATTAATAATACTTATAATACTGATATCGACTAAGTCTTATTTATAACTCTTATAATAACTCTTATATAAACGCTTACGCTTATAGATAAAATAATAAGAAGTGTTATATATATAAGAAAAAAAGATATTAATTTATAAAATATATTTAGAAAAAGTGTAATAAATATAGAAAAAGATTTAATAATCGGATCACTTAGTTTTTTTAAAATTATAAAAGAGAAGACAAAGAGGATAAGTCTTTTAATGAGTTAATAAAAGCTTTTATAATCGACTTTAATTTAAATACTTAAAAATAAAACACTTTAAAGACGTTTTTAATTACTTTCAAACTTTTTATAAACGATTAAGCTTTTAATATTATAATTATATTAATTGACCGCTTTTTTATATATTTAATTATATTTAAAACCCTATTTATAAACACATTTATCAGACTTATTATAAACGTTATAAACTGTAAATAAGACTCTTTTATATATATTATAATAAAGCGTTATATCTTTAAAGAATTCTATAATATTATAATTGATATAAATGCTTTTAAAAAGTTTATTATAAGTTACGGACAATACTTTATATATAAGACTATTATAAATAATAATATAAACATTGATATTATATAACTTAAAACTATAAACGTTTAATTTAATATTAATTTAATTATATTAATTATGTCACGGAATAGAGCTTTATATAAAGGAATACTATAGATATATAAGGATCGATTATTAAGAAGAGAAGGAAGGTTTGATTATAAGAAGACTATAAAAGGTTTCGTATATAGCTCTTAAAGCTAAGTTTAATTAAGTTGAGAGATTTATATTCACGAGCCAGGCTTAAATATTAACCGGGTGCAATCCGTTGCATCACTCCTCTTTAAAGCCCTTTCAAAGTCTTTTAAGACGATATAAAAACCAATCGACTAATCAAGAGCTTTAAAGCGACAATTTAATCTAAAAGAAATAAAAGAATATCAAAATAAGCGTTGAGCGTCATATAAAGCGAAGTAAATAAAGGAGACAATAAAAAGAGTATATAGTTAAACGGTCTAATCAAATCGTCCGCCGCTTAATATTAAAGCCAAAAGTGTGAAGTGCCTTTTAAAGCACACCTTATTAAAAACAAAACTTTAAACGTCGAACGTCAAAGGGGTCAAAAGCGGTATTCAATGCTTCAATTAATGAGTGCCTTAAGTATGAGAACGTGCTCTAAGTTCACGAGGAAGTGTTCATTCAGTCAGTATCGATATCAATTATAAAGACCTATTCTAGAACTCATTGTCCATCTATTCTAAGGTCGACTAAGTCTCAGGGACTCCGAATACGCATACGCGCTTATTAGAAATGACTTGAATGCTCAATAATATAGACATAACCTCTTCTTCTTTCGAGCCAGTAGAACAGCCGCGCGAGATAAGCTTCACTCTCATTATCTCTACGGTAAGGATCTTCACCTCTAGCTCTAGAACCCAGTTTATTCCACCGTCAGCGGCTCGAGTCCCTATATGAAGATGACGCTCTATAGCTGATATCACCCTCTGTTCGCCGGGCTACCTCGTTTTTGATCTATAGCGAACCACCGTGACATAAAAACTAAGACGAACTCGATTATATAAAGCCAGTATATATGAGACCAAGTCTTTAAAAACCAATAACCAGTCGTCAGTCAAAACACTTAATGCCAGACAATAAGAGGTGTATCAAGGTATACTCTTAATTAGAGCGCAGATGTAATTATAAGAATAAGTCGAAGGATATCATATGATATTATATAATGATCGTTTTTATTTTGATATAAGGGGAAGATCTGCGAAGGTGATTCGAAATCGATTTGACTGATCCTTTTATTTATCGACCTTTAATTAACTCTATTAATTATATTATCCGTTACATGATCTTTTCAACGTCTGCCTTCGAAAGAGAATATTTAATAACGTGTCTATTGTTATCGAGAAGTGCTTTATGTCTTACTGTCGTAAAGCATCAAATATATAGTCGCAAATTAATTAGGCTGAGAGATCTATATTCACGAGTCAGGTCTGAATACCGACCGGATACAACCCGTTATAAATTAAGTCAATTATAATCAAGACTTTAATTAATTCAATTGACTTTTATATAATAAAGACAAATACTCTTTTTCTACTTTACTTTATAAATATAGACAGACTATAAGTTTATTATAATAATATTATAAATATCTTAATTAGTCTTATATTTATTACTTTATTAATTACACGACGCTTCAAACACTTATTCTTTATATAAAAAGAGGCTTTATAAACTTATATTCAAAAGTCCTTTAATTATAATCCGTATTACTTCATTAATATTAAAATCTATTACTTATATTACTATTTTAATTATCTGTTAATTAAAAAGCTATATAAAGTCTTTAAATATTCTAAATATAATGATATTAACAAATAAACAATTGACTATTTGATTAAATACTATTCCTTTTATTAGAAATATAAACGTTCTTTAAATTGATTTAAGTTTGCTTTTTATAAAGACTTTAATTTCAATCACTTAATATATATAAACATTATATATATTAATAATAGCCCGGTTTTATATATAATCGACAAGGCAATCTATTATTAAGCCGTTTATTAATTATAAAATATATTTGTAAAGTATATTTAAGACATTTTATAAGCTTATTAAATCGATATATACTTCCGACTCTTTAAGTATATTATTTATGACGTTAATAAGAACTTTATCAATAAAGAATTTTAATAATATATTATAATTATAATTATTTCAATAAAGACTATTTTAATTAAAGCGTATTAGTTTATTAAACTCGTTGAACGAGTTTATCCGGCTTTATAAAAAGTCTATCAAATCATTATAAACGAGTATAAAGATATCTATAAAGAACTAGCCTTATAAATAATTATAAAAACTGTTAATAACACTATTAACCTTAATAAACTAATATTTATACTTTTAGTTTATAAAACTTATTTATAGATAAGTAATTTAAACCTCTTTGCCCCGTTTATTATAAATCGAACAATTATAATATAAAAGGTAATAATTGAAATAATCAAGTTATAAATTAAATAAACTGTCAATAATATTCTATATTATTATAATAAACTTAATACGACTTTAATTCATGACTTCTTATTTAATTTTAAAGTCTTTATATAATGTGAAAATAATAATTAAATTAAACTATATTGTTTATTAATTATTAAAGGCGAAACGTGTTATATATAACTTTATAATAAACCGACTAATTTTAAAAACACGTTTATAAAACCTTACTTTTAGTCCGAAACCTCTGAAACTATTTATAACGTCGAATCAAATAAATTAAAAATACTTTCATTTATTTTAAAAGCTTTTCAGAAATCTATTGAGTTTATTAAATAAAAGTATAGTCGAAGACGACTCTGAAAACACTTTATGACCGACCTTATAACTGAAAATCACTTGACTTTTATAAATATATTTATAAAACAACTTTTATTTATAAATATATCAATTTTAATATAAGAAACCCTTTTTATAAATTTATAATATAAAAAGATCAATAAATTACTCGAAAAAAAAGTCTTTATAATCGTAATAAACAAAGACGTTTTATAAGACATTTATATATTCAATTCATAATTTATTAACGAGATCAAATACTTTAATATTAATAAAGCCTTTAAGAAATCAAGGCTTATTATATAAGCTTATAATTCAATGAGTCAATCAATAAATTATATTTATATTTATATTTAAACTATAATAAGTTAAGTTTATAGTCTTATATTTATAAAATATCATATAAGCTTATATATAGTCTGACGCTTTCTTAAGTAAAGACATCTTTATACGACTGCTTTTTAAACTTAATTGATAATTAAGAATAATTTTATAAGTCATAAAACTTTTTTATAAAGTATTAAAAACTAGAAACTATTAATTTAAAACATATTATTAATACTACGTCTATAAACTCAAGATAAAGTAGTCGACTTATAACTTATATTATAATAAGAGAAGTAAGAGAAGTATACTGTCTGTCGGAACAGATCAAGGTCTAGTTAGTCACGTGCCGTAAGCACTAGTCAGTATAAAAAGAGGCTTCCGTATACGTAGAATAATAAAGTAGTTTGATACTTTATTAATATAAGATTTAAAGATCTTTTCTTCACGTTTATAATGTCTTTTTTATACTCTTTTAAATGGCTTTAATATTATTAGACTTTAAATAAACGATACTTTCTTTTTAATAAATTAAATCTTTATAAACGTTAAAAAGACTAAATTATAAAAGATTAAGTTCTTAACAAAGCTATATAAATAACTGAATAAATAGACTTTAATCAAGTTTAATAAAAGTTTAATTATATAAAAAGATAATTTAATCAAATTAATTCAAGAATATTAAACTCAAAACTTTAAGCTCGTTATAATAAAACTTATAATTCTTATTAATTCTTATAAAGAGACTTATAAGACCGTAAATATAAAGAATCAATATATAATATAATATATAAAAGGCGCTTATATTGCCACGGTTTGTCAATCTGAATCTTTATATGATTTATCTTTTATTATTTAAGTGATAAACTTATAAAAGACAGACATTAAATAATTTAATAAGTGCATTTAATAACAAATCGACAATATAATAAAAAGACTTACTTTTATATCATTAGACATGAGTTCTCTCAGTTTATTAATATTTATAAATGCTTTTTTTATTATTAATAAAGACTTATTATTATAAATCGGCTTCGTGATTATATTTATAAACTGAAATCAGTTTATAAATATATTCTATTAATTTCTAATCAAGTGTAAACGAGTAACTCATAATATATTAACTTTAGAACTATATATATTAATTTATAACTTTAATATAAAAGTTATAATCAAGTCGACAATTTAAAGAATCTTATAATTAAAGTAATTACTCTTTGTTTTATATATTAATTCAAAGTCTCTTTATGACTACTTAATTAAACTAAGTATAATATAAGAGAAGAGGCTTATAATCGACTTGATATACTTTATGTCAAGCGTATAAATGACATAAGATTATTAAAGTTAAGTGAATTAATAATAATAATAATTTAATAAATATTATAATTAAAATAAAGCCGTATTAAGTTCTCAAAACCTTAATTGATATAAATAAGCTTAATTTAAAAGTCAATGAATAAGTAAAATAAGACTAATAAAATATTTATAGTTTATTTTTAATTTATTAAAATGTTTTATTAATAATTTATAAACTGTGAATAAGACTTATAATTTACTTAAAAGACTATTTAAAAAGAGTTTCTTATATATTTCTTTTATACTTTATAGTTCTATTAAAGCACTTATAAAGACTATATAAATACAATTCTATTTTCAAATATTGTCAATATATAATCATTATTATTAAACTTATTATAATCGTTATATTGACTTTTAATTATAAAGTATTGATTAATTAAAGAAACGTATTAATTTCAATATATATAGACTTTATAATACTTCAATTGAACTTTAGTCATTATTTAAACGAGTATAGAATATTATACGTATTATATGCCTTTAAATACGACTTTATTATATTATTTAAATAATATAAATACTTATCTTTTATTTTATAAATTAAATTAATTATTACTTTTAATAATTATATAATCACTATATTTATTATATTCATTATATTGACCTTTAATTATAAAGTATTGACTAATTAAAAAGACGAATTAATTTCAATATATATAAATTTTATAATATTTTAATTAAACTTTAATTATTATTTAAATAAATATAAAATATTATATATATTATATATTTTTAAATACGACTTTATTATATTATTTAAATAATATAAATATTGATCAATAAATATATATAAATCAATAATATATTCAATACTTATTATTATTTATATCTTAATATGACTTTATTAAAAGATTAAAAGATAAAGATTATAAATCATTAATACTTCTTCTTTAAGTTTAATATAAAAGCGATCGCTTATTTATATTTTAATACGACTTATTAAAAGGTCAAACGTTGAAGATTATAAATTATTATCACTTTTATATACTTATTTAAGTCTTAATATAATTTATTAAAAATATAATAAATATAAATATAAATCTTTATAAAATCTCTTTATCTTTAATCTTTTTAAACTTTTATAAAAATCTTTTACTTTTTTTATAAATTATTATAAATTTATTACTCTCTTTTATAAATTATTATACATTTATTTTTACTTATTATAAAACCTTTTTTACTTATTATAAATTAATTTTATTTATTATAAACTCTCTTCGACTTTTTATATTATTTATAAACCTCTTATACTTTATAATATAATAAATATAAATAAATAAATCGACAAAGATTAAAAAAAGTAAAGTTAAAAAGTCGATCTTATATTTATAAATAATGTCAATAATTATATTAAGTTTAAGACTTTTAAATATAAATACTTTAAACTTATAAACGACGACTTATAAGAGTAATATAAAGAAGACTTTATAGACTTTATAAAAGCTATTTTTAAAGTTAATAATTTTATAACTATTTATAATTTATAAAACCTTTTATATAAATATATATTTAAAAAAAAAAAAAAGTTATTAATGATTTATCACTTAGTTATTAACGTCATTAATGTTATTGACAGACGAATAACAGGCGAATAATATTAAAATCAGAATCATATATGTCAGTCACTTATTAATCGTCTGTCAATAATATTAATAACTTATCAATTATATTAGTCACTTTATTTATATCGTAAATTGATTAATAAATAATAAAAGATTATTATTTCGGCCCGCTTTTATATTTCTTTATATTCATATATGATTATATTTGACTAATCATAATATTAAGATTTTTTAAATCGTGATTTTAAATTTAATATTAAAAGTTTACTTTAAAACATTATAAATATATATAGTTATATTTATATATTAATGTATATAAACCAACTGACTTATTATAATTAATTGTGATCGGTCGCTTTAATTTTTAATATTTCTTTAAGATTTACTCAGTATATATATAAATTATTAATTGATTTATATAAAAGATATTAATAGTTTATTATTAATATTAAATTTCTTGATATATATATATATATA
>Ga0302221_10001649_pt1 | contig 14236 bp, 10 predicted proteins | sample II_Palsa_E2_1_FD_193517 | JGI IMG/M metagenome (GOLD analysis project Ga0302221, IMG submission 193517) | Peat permafrost microbial communities from Stordalen Mire near Abisko, Sweden - II_Palsa_E2_1 | ecosystem: Environmental > Terrestrial > Soil > Palsa > Peat permafrost | place: Sweden... | reverse complement strand
TAAAATAATAATATTTTTATATTATTAATATATTTAAAAATTTTAAAGTTATTTTTTAATAATTATTAATAATTAAAGACTTTAATTTATTTTTAACTTTATAAATAAATTATTAAAGTTAATAAAAATAAAGTTAAAGCTTTTAATAATAAAATATATTTAAATTAATAAATAAATTAAAATAATTAATTAAATTATTAATACTTACTTAAGATTATTTATTAATTATTTTTAAAATAATTAAATTAATTTTTTATTTATATTAAATATTATTAAAGTTATTTATTTTTATAAATTAATAAATTTATCTTCTTTAATAATCGATTATAACTATAAGCTTTATTTAAACTTTAATTAAACATTAATAATTAATAAGTTTTAAACATTAAAAAAAAATTAAATAAATAAGAAATATAATAATAAATAAAAAAAATTAATAATATTATAATATATATTAAAATATATATAAAGTAAGCCTAAAAATATTAAATTAAATAAATTAATAAAAAACGACAAAAACTCGACTTTAATTTAAAAAATTATATTTATATAATTAAAAAGATATAAAAAATAAATTAATTATTAAATAAACTTAATTATTTTTTAATTAAATTATTCTTAATTTAAAAAATAAAAGAATACTTATATTACTTAAAACTATTAATATTTTATAAAGTTTAATTAATTTTTTATATAAATAAATTATATAAAGACTTAAAGGATTTATTATTTAATTAAATTAATCTTAAATTAAGAATAAAAAAAATTAATAATAAATTAAAATAAAAAGTTAAAAAAATATTATTTTTTTAATTACTTTATAATAAACTATATTATAAAGTTAAATAAAGAAGATAAAATCTTAATAATTAATAATATTTTATTTTTAACTTTAAAAATATTATTCTTAAATTTAAGTATTATTATAAATAAAACTTTAACGAAGCTAAATTATTAATTAAACTTAATACTTAAATTTATTATATTTAAAAAAAATAGTTTTAATAAAGATTATAAAGATAATAATAAATTATAATATTTAAGTTTTTATTAATAAAAGTAAAAATAAAATTAATAAATATTTTAAAGATTTTATTAAAAATTTTAATATTATTTTTTTTATTTTTTATTATATAATTATATTTATTAAAAAATTCTTATTTAATATTTCTTTAAAGTTTTTATTTTATATTTTAATTTATATATCTTTAAAAATAAACTAATAATAATTATTTATTTAAAGTTATAAATCTTTATTTAAGACTTAATTTTTATTATTTATTGCTTACTTTTACTTCTTAAAAATAATAATAATATTAATTTATAATAATTAACTTTAAGCTTAATTTATTTTAAAATCTTTAAAAAAATAAATATTAAATATTTAAAATATAATAAAAAGCTTAAAATATTATATAATAAAGTTTATTAAAAAATAATTAATACTTTAATTAAATTAAATAACTTTAATTATTTAGTTTTTATAATAAAGATAATTAATAAAAAAAAATATATATAATCGATTATTTAAATAATAAAATTATAAAGAAAATAATTTAAAAATAATAAATATATTAAGCTTAATATAATAAAATCTTTAAAATAATAATTAATAAAATTATAATTAAAAAAACTAAAAATAATAATAATAACGAAGAAAAATTAATTATTATAATTCTTAAATATAATAATAATAATAATAATATTAAAAATAATAAAGATTATATTTTTAATAATTTTAAAAATAAATTTAAATTATTTAATAATAATAATAAAATTATAACTATTAATTAAAATAATAAAAAGATTATTATTAAATATAATAAAAATATAGTTTTTAATAATAAAAATAATAAAAAACTTTCTTTAATTAATAAAAAATTAATTATATTTATAATTAAAATTATTATATTTATTAATTTTAATAAAAAGTATTAAAGTAAAATATTTATTTAAAAGAAAATTATTATTATTATTAAAGAAGAGAAAAAATATTTTAATAATATTAATTAAATTATTATAAATTATTTAGTTTATTAAAAAAAATTAAACTTAATATTAAAAATATTAATTATTTTAAACGTGTTTTTTATAATAATTTTTATTTAAAGATTATTTAACTTATTATTATTAAAAAAAATTATAATAAAATTAAAAGAAATAAAAGTAAAATAAAAAAAAAATATAATTAAAAGTATTAAAAAGTTATTACTTTAAAGAAAAAATTAATATTAATAAAAAAAAAATTTAATAATTTAAGTAAAGATTTAATAAATTTATTATTTTAGTTATAAAGAAGTTTATTATAAAAAATAAAAAAAAAAGATTATAAATATAATTTTAATATTTTAATTAACTTTATTATTTATTTTAGATTTTAAAATAATTATTATAATTCTAAAAATAATTAAATTATTTATTATATATATTAAAATATTATTAAATTAAAGTATAAAGATTATATATATAATAAATATAAAGGATTAATCGGATTAAGTTATTAATTAAGTTATTATAATAAAGAATTACTTTAAGATTAAGTATATTTAAATATTTTAAAAAATAATAATTTATAAGTTTTTAATATTAAAATATAATTTAAATAAAAGTATTTAAATTTTTTTAAAAAGGGAATAATATAATAACTAACGTTGCTATAAGATTTATTATATTTTAAAATACTTAACGTCTTGATATAAAACTAGTTAAGTTAACAAAAAAAATATTTAAGTCGAAGTTCTCTTTTGTCTTTAAGCTTTAACTTAATATTTTTAAATATAACTAAATTATATTAAACTTTATACTTCTTTAATCTTCGTAGTGATCTTGCTATTATAAAGATATAATAATATAATATCGTTATACTTAAATCCGGAACTAAGCTATATTTAATCAAGACTAATTATATAAAATTATTAAAGTAAGCTAAGCTGTCGTGTACGCTGTCATGTGACAGCGCACGTGACCAGCGCAACTATTATACAGCTATATAAATATTTATAAAAAAATAAAAAAAAATAAAAATTTAAGTTTAATAAAATATTTTATTTAAATATTTCTTTTAATAAAATTAATTTTAATTATATTTTTATTAATATTATATTTTATTATTATATAATATTTTATTTTAAATTAATAATTAATAATTTTATTTAAAGATTATATATTAAATAATATTAAATTATTATTAATAATATTTTATAATTAATATAAAAATTTTTAATTTTTTTTAATTATTTTTTAAAAATTATATTATAATTAAAAAATTAAATTAAAAAATATATAATTAAAAAATAAATAATAAAAAATAAAAAATTATTATAATTAAATTATTAATTTAATTTTATATATTTATTTTTTTTAAAAAATAAAATTAGTTTTTAAAATAAAAAAAAAATAATATAATTAAAAAAAATTATATAAAAAAAATATAAAAAAAACTTTTAAAAAAAATATAAAAGAGTAAGAATTAATATAATCACGATAATAAAAATAAAAATATTTTTATAAAATTAATAAATTATTAAAAAATTTAATAATTAAATTTAAACATTAAATAATTTTAAAAATAATATTATAAAAATAAATTATTTATTTTATTAATAAAATAATAAAAAATTAAATAAATAAATTAAATAAATAAATTAAATATAAAATTATTATAAAATTTATATTATAAAAATAAGTTTTTTATTTTATTATATATTAATTATATAAATAAATTTTTATATTAATAAAATTATTTAAAACTTTTAATAAATAAAAGAATAAAATAAAAGATTTAAAATCTAATATATATAATTATATATTAATAATTATAACAAGGATTAATAAATAATATAAAAAAAAAATTTTTATAAATAAAATATATAAATTCTTAATTTTTATATTTAGAAAATAATAAAGAATTTTTAATTTATTATTTAATAGAATTCCTATTTCTTTTATTATATTAAATTATATTAATATTAATATTAGTATTAGTATTATATATTCCTCCTTTATAGAAGAGAGTTAATGTTAAGCGGAGTACACGCCTTATTCCTTTAGAACCATATCTCTGGATTAGGTTAAGTGGGCACGGACTCCCGCGTCTAGCGAGTCCCACACTCTTTTCTCCGGGATTTAGCCCAAGTAGAGATACGAACGTGCCCGGTTCGTAAGAAAGCGGGATCCCCACTTGTGGGGTGCATATGCAATATGAAGTGAAGATATACTTGGGAGCAGGTTGATAGACTCGTGAGAATTGTGAATTCGCAACAGCAGAACCTCATTCGAAGAGAAGGGGGGTGACTCGACTGGGCTCGCCCCAGCAACAGTAGGTCCTCACGGGTGAGGTCAGTAGACCTGGACATGTCAGGACAGAACGAGCAGCAGTAGGTCGTCTTCGACTCATGGTGGGAAGCTCACTTGAGCTGGACACATGTTTCAGGAGGAAAAGGTGCCAGCCTTTTCTATATGATTCCCCTGGAACGCTGGAACGTGGAACGCAGAGAAAGCAACAGCAGCTATAGGACAAAGGCAGGCGCAGCCCAAATGACCAATCCCTTTTCTTGCATCTAATAAGCCCGGTGGAATGTGTACAATCTATCACGTTCCATACATCTGAGTTCTGGCACGTCGTTACACAAGATGTTCAGTTGCTGCGTCCAGCTGTAGTTGAGGCCGGCCTGCTGGCAGAACTCGTGGGGCATGAGTGCATGAATGTGTTATGTGTGTCCACCTGTAAAGGTGTGTCCAGCTGTAAGATAAGCGAAGAACAGTAGTGATGAACGATATATATGCAACTTCTTTGCCGTTAATGATTCATCATCTTTACATATATTTCTACACAACAATTGTCAAAGTCTGGCACGCGTGCTACAGCTGGACACACGTGTGAGTCGTGATCGGTTACGCGAGCGTGTCCAGCTGTAAGATTAAGCGAGCATGCTAGTGGGCGCGGATATATAGCAGACTTCTTCTGTATGGAATGATTCATCATTCTTAAATATATTCTTACACAGAAAGGGAATGCACGAAGAGTGTATGTGTGGCACCTTTTCCTCTTGGGACCCGTGTCTAGTCTTATAGACTTCCTACCCTGAGTCGTCCACTTGTAGATGCGAGTATAAAGGAAGCCACGCGCCCTTTATACTCGCATCTACAAGTGGGACGCTAGCGTTACAGCTGGGCACGTTCGCTTAACCGAACACACTCATCCACTGCGTCCAGCTGTATCTCGTTGTGCCATCATGCAGGCTGTGTTCAGCTGTAACTTGCGTTCCAGAGTCTCCGAACACGTGGAACAAGATATCTCCGAGTTCCAGGTGGCCTATAGTTGCGCGTAAAAGAGGCCCCTGGAACGCTGGAACGTGGAACGTAAGTCACTTCCCAGCTAAGAAGGATGTACCATTATGGATCACATCCTCATCCTTCACATCTAATAGTCCTGTGGATCACGAAGAAAAGTTCTACGTTCCATTGACATCTGAAAAGTCTGGCACACGACTTACAGCTGGACGCAGCCTACTATGCTGGCGCAACACGTGATGGATATGTTCGTGAATGTGTGTCCAGCTGTAAAGGCGTGTCTAGCTGTAAAGGCGCGTCCAGCTGTAAAGGTGTGTCCGGCTGTAAACGCTAGCGCCGCACTGGTGAGGCGCGGGTATAAAGGAAACCTCCTGTCCTGTTTTCTGCAAGAAATATATACAGCCGTTCCAACAATCAATCGAACGAAAATGGCGAGGAAAGAAGAAGAACGCTCGCGTCGGCATAGGTCACACCGAAGGAGAGATGAAAGGGAGTCGAGAAGTTCGAGCGGACGCGGGGACGTGAGACTTGGACCCGTACCAGAGGTGCCAAAGGAAGTAGTGCCAGTAGTGCCAGTAGTGCCAGTAGCCGCCACAGACCCTGTGAGCGTATCTACGTTTCGACCGCCGAGAGTAGGGAGTGGAGTGCTTCCAGAAATAGACGAAGTTGTGTGTCGCCTTATTGCGATTGAGGATGTTGTGTCAAGAGTTGAACAACAGATACTTCGGAGAGAGGAAACTTGTATGTTGCAAGAGACAGACATGAGGATGGAGAAGAAACTCGACAAGATTGGAGATTTTTTAGTCGAAACACTGAGGAGTATGGATGAAAGAGGGAAAGCTAGTGATGGTGCATTGTTATCGGAAAGCGAGAACCTGGAGAAGTGGAAACAACTGGCAACAACGGTAGTCACGGAAATAAAGCAAGCGTTGATAGAGTCGACAGGTAGCCAGAAGAGAGAGCCCACTTCAACACATCATTACCGGCGGTGGTCAGCCTCCCGAGTCAAACTCCTCTCTCTCGCAGCATTCGTCTTCTGCTGCTTCGTGCTAATAGTAATTAGCAACACGGACCTCGCAACCGAATATGTCCGTCATGATCTACAACACCCTGCAACGAAAAAATGGCCATTCTTTTAATGACAAATGTTCTTGTTTTCAGTTATATTTTCAACATGTGTGTTTGTTTCATTTTTGCGTAGGTTTCGGCGTAGGGGATGGATTCGGGGAGCTAGAGGCGGAGAAGTGGTTTCTGTCACCCAGGAGAGGCTAGGTTTCAGGCTGCGTACTACTCGGCTGTTCGAAGAATCTCCAGATTGAGGAAGGTGCATTGTAATTGGTTCGTTGGTGTGGCGTATTTTCTGGAGATGGGGAGGGAATATTTTCTAGGATTTATGCTGTGTCGTTCGGTTTGGGCTTTTGGTGCGTTGGGGTATTAGCATTCGATTGCGGATTTTGTGATTTGTTCTGAGGAGAGGGATGGAAGACGGATGGTTAGAGTAATTGAGATGCAGTGCTTGATCCCGATGGGAAAGTTTTATGGTGCGAGCTCTTGGGCTGGTGAATTTTTCTGTAAGTCTTTTATTCCTGTCACTATCGGGAGTTCAGTCGACGCTGGTGTTTTCATCGCTATCCCTTTTTGGGTGGTGTATGGTCGGTTGAGACTGTCATTGAAAGGTCTCATTTACTAGGGACTAGGAGAAGAATATGAGTAGGGTTCTGAAGCAAAATCGACATTCAATATCGGACTGCAATTTTTATATGGTGTAGCAAACAGGAGACGAGATAATAAACGAAAGAGCACATGTGGGGAAGAAAGAATAGATTTTATCCCAGCGCACCTCATTTTTGAATGAAACAAGAAGTGGCTCTTTCCCTCCAGTTTTTCATTTTGGGAATGGGACCCCTGATATTTCCCCACAGATTCTCAAAAACTCATCCTGAATCTTTTTGTCATTGGCTGCCCTGTGAAGATTCTTCTGACCCTGCGCAGCAAAGTACTTCCCACTCCCCGTCTCCTCCTTTTCATGAGTAGCCAACCAAGCCAGCAACTCCGTAGCTTTCTCCATCGATCCGGGTGCACCAGCGCCACCCATCTTGGTGCTAACCCAGCCTGGAGAAACAGCATTACTTGCAACATCATGCCGATGTCTCGCCACCGCAAACGCTAGGAAGACATCGAAAAGTCTGTCAAAGAATCGTTAACTCCGAAGATGTAAGGGAGGAAAAGAGAAGCTGACTTTGAATCACTATAAGCCTGCCCCCCGTCCCACCGCCTCCCACTACTCCACCCCACATCCCTCAAACTCTTATCTCCACCCGTATGCAACCCAGAACCCAAATAAACCAATCGTTTCGGCCTCTCCATTAAAGCCGTCAAAATATAAGGAGCCAAAGCATTTACCGCAAAAACATGCGCGATCCCATCTTCCGTCATCTTCTTCCCTTCCCCGTACCCGATTCCGGCATTATGGATCACGCAGTCGAATGGTCCGGTTTTGTTTGCGGAGGAAGCGAGCGCTTTGGTTTGGGCTATGCTGGAGAGGTCACCGATGAGGATTCCCGAGGCGCCGGGGACGGCAGAGGTTGCAGAAGCTGCACGGGAGGAGTTGCGGGCGTGGAGCGTGACTTGGTGGCCTTGGGCGATGAGAGTGCGGGCTATGGCTTGTCCGATTCCGTCTGAAGAGCCTGTTATGAAGATTCGTGCCATTTGTACGGTGGCTGATAGCTGTGGCAGTGGTGTTGTGAGTAAAATAGTGTGAAGCCCGTCAATAGGCAGAGAAGATGAAAACAGATAAGTAACACGGACTTTATGGGAGAGAATGCGGGTTTATATGTGTAAATAAGACGATATGGGAAGATGGGAGACATTAAAATCGATGACTGATTCATTGTTCCTTGTTCGGAGTTTAAAGGGTAAACTCCGACCACGCTCAATTAGCAAGCATAGGACAAAGTGCTTGCCTCCACCTCATATATCCGAGTTGCATGCTTACGGCTCTAGGCTGACCAGAACTGCTTTGAGATAAATTTCCATTATGCTAGGCTGGCAGGTGCATCAGATCTCGTTGATAAAATCATGAAGTTAAGCGCTATACCCGGGCTCTATCCCTATATTCTAGCAACTGGCTCATAAATACCGTCCTTAACGACGATTGCTGCGCAATGTACAGTGGTTCTGATAATTTGGAAGGTTGCCCGGATATTAGCTGGATATGGCACGGTGTAACTAGCGCCTGATCAGAGGTTGTTGTCTCAATTTCACTCTTGTTGGTATTCAGCGCTTGAGGTTGAGTTTTATTTCCCCACCCGGGCGGGGGAGGGGAATATAACGGTCGTTACATACTGCCACTACTGGTTTCGGATTTAGGAGCTGGTGGCTGGGCAGGAGGCCGACTTTTCAAACTAAGGTGTCAGGTCGAGCAGAAGATCTTCTCTTACTCCGACTTCTCATCTTTCCTTAGTTTTATGTTTTAATTAGACCTTCGAACTTGAGATCTTTGAGCATAAGTCTTCTGTTCAGTTCCTGCCGTCACAGGCATCTCTAAACTTAAAGGCTACCAAACTGTTATATTCGGTGTTTGAGATAAAGCCATACTCGCACCATTTTCCCGCGAGCAATCTTCAACGTCATCATCAAATCTAGCTCTGATACTAATCCAACAGCCAATTTTGCCTTTCCGGAAGCTTTTGAAGTACCCCAGCTATCACAGACCCAGACGATTTTTCTACCAGGACAATATCATTCAGTTCGCAACCCGCATCGATGCTCGATCTTAAAGCCCTCTCTAACACAGCGATAATAGAGTCTGTCTGAGGAACTGGAGCTAAGGCAAACAACCCAAACCGACGTACGATTATTCTTTTACCATGGAAGCCTGTAATTGAGGCGAGACTTCCTGTGATCCTCGAAGCATCGCCTTTTGCCTCCTGCCATTTCTCCAAGTGGCCCCAATTATGATATAGCATGGCGATATCCTGAGCTTGATGTGAAGTTTGAGGAGAAAATCCTATGACCGGAATATTGTTCTGATCAGACGAAGTATCAAGTGTATTGAGAAGCTCAATGGCATCCAGGTCGAACCTGAAAGTGCATTTTGCCCAAAACCCAGCTGGATGTTTTACGAATATGGGCCCTGTTAATGACGCATCTTTGATGTGGACAGAAAATCCACTCGCCGTTACTTGTAAGCCCTCGTCGGTTCTGATAGCTTGCTCCAGGTGGCCGTGTCGTATCATCTTGTTGCTATATGGGAAAAAGTTTTCGTCATCAGTCATGAACGATCGCGGAGCCCAGCGAAAGCCTGGAATTTGCAACCTCCTCTCGTAATGATCCATGATCTTTGCCGGCAATTCCCTAAACATGCTCCAAAATTTCAGCATCCTTTCTTCGTGCGTCTTCTGTTCTGCTATCACAGCAACAGGAAGCCTGAAGAGCGTTGCGAGACACAACGGTTCATCTTCGAAAACACTTGTTGTACGGAATGCCAGTGAGGAGTACAGAGCGTAAAACAGTTCCACTTCGTCTACATCTTTAAAACCACGGATGGTGTACCATCGATGCACGATATCCGCCCTAACGTTGAGAAGCTCAACATTGCTGGTTGGTTGTATAATCGTACTAATTGCATGATCAACATCAAAAAAACCGTCTAAACCCTTGGCTAGAATTCTTGGAGCAAGGGCACCTTCTTGAAGAGTCCAGAGACGACGTGTCCACGGTGAGCATATGACCTTGAAGAGAGAATCGATGATAGGATCCGTGCATAGGTGATGTGTTTGTAGCCACTTATCGAGTACTATCGTGGTATGAGATTTCGAGTACGTATCTCGCATTAGATCGAGCGCGATGTTTTGCTCAACTGGACGATTCATGGAATCTGGAGGGCAGCATAGAGTGTCCAGCCAGAAGTAGACATCTCCTTCCGATGGCAATAGTTCCCGTGCATATGCACTGAGCCTTAGCATCTGACAACGAGGGATGCCGTTTCGATCGAGGTTTCCGAGTCCGTCAGCCCAAACGTGCGAAATCGCCACGTATGTCTTTCCTTCGACATAGTGCCGAAGCTTGATTGTCGTTTGCCTCTCAGTATCACCTATGGCGGTCACTATTGGAATTTTATGGCGACCGAGAATCGCCAATAGTTCGTCATTCTGCACACACATTTCATCGCATCCTAAACAGCCCGTTGTGTGCTTCGTTTTGTACGAATCCTGATCAAGCTGATACAAGATACAGTGGCGCCTACTGCATAGTGGTTTGTGTGCCAACAGCTCAGTACCAGAATCCATTGGAGATTCTTGGGGCTCTGCTTGATGGATATAATCCTGGTTCGGTCGTTTCAAGTGGCTCAGAAAGTAAATACCTGCAACCGAGAAGGAGCCAAATATCATCACCAACTCTGATGGGCACCAGCCGTCTTGACACATGAGGTTCCATATTGACGAACCTTCAAATGAAGATCCACCTTGAGCTTGATCAGAAGAGAATGGAGGGCTCAGAATGTCTTCGACTGAGGCCTTTTCAATCTCTTTTGCTCTTGCTAGAGCGACATCTATCAGATCAAACAGTGCTGTTTGTGCCTCCGTCATCATAGATTCTCGTGGGTCCAGTCCACCAGGACGATTTTGTAGATATTCTACAAATGTGACCAGTTGAGAAGACTCAGATTCGCAACCTGCACGGCTATCTGCCCTCAACTCCTCGTGCACGAATCTTGCCTCAGTAACATAATCGCTAACCGTCATGTAGTCCGAATTGCTGAACGAGTTGAGATCGCTGAGCCACCCTTGAACAAGAACTAGCAGTGGTGTACTGTCAAGATAAAGTTCTCCATTATCGTTCAGTTGGGATTTGGTGAGATCCTCGATTGCCACCGGTCGTTGAAAGAATGACTGTGCTACACCGAAGTACAACCATGTCTGTAGAAGCCCTTGAAAGTCCTCCTGTGCTTGGTGAATGACCGTGTCCCAATCGGCACTAGTTCGAGCAACCCATCCACAGCGCTCTGGATATGATCTAAAATCGAGACCATCGTAGTTGCGAGTAGCGTAACATTTGATGTTGAACTTTTCGCTGTTGTATGGAACGGATTTTGGACGCGGGAGGTGATCCATCCCGTTTTTGTGTTTTGTTTGCTGCTTCAAATCTAATCTTAGAAAGAAGAGACACCAGGGCGGCTGAGGATAATGAAATAATCAGGCAGAGGCTTGCGTTCCTTATTACAAAGATTGGGTCTGCCTGCGATCAGCTGCGTTGTATGCAGTGCCAATATATCCAGGGAGAAACCAAGATGTTAGATATATCAGAGAATCAGGCATAAGGCGTGTACTGAGCCTATTGGTATTGGGCATTGTGGGCTTTCTCATCGGGTTTTGGGCGTTCCGCTCTCTTGTCTCGCAGTGTCTGTCCTTCCACCCTTGTCCTGTTGCCTGGTCCGGCTCTCCTGGCGGCTCTCCTGGCGGCTTTCCTGGCGGCTTTCCAGGCGGCTATCCTGGCGGCTATCGTGACGGCAATTTCAATTTCCGTTCGTTCTAAAACAACTATTATTTGTTTCAAAAGTTATTAGCCGCTGGGCGGCCTCCTTCTGCATCAGCCTCCCTAGTTTTAGTTTACGAGATTCAAGACTAGGTCATTTAAACAGATAATACGAAGGAGTATGGATAGTCAAGTAAGAATATACATTCTATTAAAAAAAATCGAATACGCTCTTTCCTATTCACCATTCTGTAATATTTGCTATTCTTACTTTTATAAATATGTAAAACATATGTATTACGCGTTTCTTATGGGCTTAAGAAAGTAAATTATTAATACATACTCTTTCATGAAACACTTAAAGGATCTGGCCCGCAACTCGCAACTAATGGAGTCCTGGCAGGAGAAGGCTGTTACAATGTTACAAGAGACAAGGACAAGGGAATGCTCAAAGATCCCCACCTCAGGGCCCAAAATAAAACACAGAGCAAGGGATGGAAGGAAATTGGCGCCCCCAGGCTGAAACCAACCCCGTGGCGAATGCCAATTACAGCTGCGTAGCAACCAAGAACTACCAACAGCAGGAGGTCGCGAAGCGGCCGACCCCTCCCAGACAGTCAGGCCAGCGGCCAGCGGAGTAGGACAGCAGTTAGGACAGCGGTTAACACAGCGTTTAGCATAATGAAACAAGGACGGCGGGACAAGAAAGCATTCGCAATGGCCAGAACTAATTCTAGACTTAACTAGCTCAAATAAAGTTCACTCCCATATTATTCTCATGAAGATCATCCAAAACTCAATTCAGTGACCGAAGAATGTCGACCCTCAAAAACCTTCCCGTATCCCTCCCGTTCGCCCCAATCTCGCCAGGTGTTGACGCTGCATCCATCGCGCTCTCCTTCCTTCCCCACCTCTCATCCGTCGAATCCCAACACTTTCTCCTTTCAGCAATATGGCGCGATCTTTCTGCTCTCACTGGACTCCTCAGCAAAATCTGCTCACGGACTGACATTCTCACCGTCTGGTATCTCAACGCCAACACTGGTTCCAAAACCACAAACTTCCAATTGGCTGAAAGCTCTGCATTAGTCTTCACAGCAGGACTTGTATGCTGGATTCGAGCAATATTTTCTTCTGAGGTTGGAGTAAGACTATTTCTAGCTATTATCTCACTCGTGCCGGGGGAAGATAGAAAGTGGGGGTTTTGGTTGCTGCGGCGGATTCTTGATGGGTTAGAGGGAGAGGGCTCTGTTGATACTCTCGAGCCTGAGACAGATATTGTGAACTCGGATGTAAAAGTTCAAGAGAATGAACAGAAGGAGAGTCACGTTGATTGCGTGATTGTTGGTGCGGGACAGGTTGGTTTGGATGTTGCTCAACGTCTAGAGGTGTTGGGCGTGGTGGACTATGTGGCGCAGGAGAAAAATGCTGAGGTGGGGGAGAATTGGAAGAACAGGTATGATCACTGTAAATGTAAGCCGAAATCACTCCGCAGGTGTTGCGTGAATAATATGCTAATTGAGGGCCCGCAGTGCATTTACCACGAGAAACCGGTAAGTGTTCTCTGTAATGTGATGTAGGCTGGAGAATCTACTAACAGGAAAGCCTGTCTTCCATTCGAGCGAACCTTCGGGCCAGAATATCCTGAATATCTTGCCAAGGATAACCTAGCCCAAGGTTATGAAGATTGGGCCAATAGATACAACATTGTATGATTCCCACCCGTTGCAAAATTCCAGACATGCTACTAACAATCGAAAGAATGTATGGACATCCACCACTCTCTTGAGCGGCTCTTGGAACACTTCAACCAAGTATTGGACTTTAACAACTCTCCAAGGGAATTCTGAGAGCACTTTGACCTGCAGCCACGTATTATTGGCCGTAGGAGGCGACGGCCAAATCTCAAAATTGCCCACCTACCCCGACCTTGGGCTGACCCCATCCCCCTCTCAAAATCACCAACTATCTGCCAAAGTCACTTTACAAAGGCACTGCTCTCCCCTCAGCATGTTTCGAAAACGCATCTTCCTGGAAAGAAAGGGCCAGCTTGCTGTGCATTATTTTGAGCGGTTTGGTGGGCACTATTTGGATGTTAGAAAATCGAAGAAGATATCCGAGGGCATGGTAAGATTACATCATTTTGTATTGTGAGCTCTGGGACAGCTGATGAATTGCTATGAGTTTAGATCAAGGTGAAGGGATCGACTTGCTCGATGTGAAGTAGGTGGAGGAAAGGTTGTTCTTTGAGGATGGTGAGACGCTGAAAGCGGACGTGGTGGTTTTCGCTACTTGCTTGGATAGTAATCTGAAGAATCAAGTTTCTGAGCTTTTTGGAAAGGAAACAGCAGAAAAATGGGAGGTTGGTGGGGATTTAATAAGGAGGGCGAAACTAGAGGTTCTTATAGGCCGGGAGGACGTAAGACATCTCTTGAATTGATTAATTTGACCAAAATGCTAGTCAGAA
>Ga0302221_10001648_pt1 | contig 14245 bp, 11 predicted proteins | sample II_Palsa_E2_1_FD_193517 | JGI IMG/M metagenome (GOLD analysis project Ga0302221, IMG submission 193517) | Peat permafrost microbial communities from Stordalen Mire near Abisko, Sweden - II_Palsa_E2_1 | ecosystem: Environmental > Terrestrial > Soil > Palsa > Peat permafrost | place: Sweden... | reverse complement strand
TAAAGGTATCTCCGATTTCGGCGCTTTACAAAACTGGCGGAGCGAGGCTGATGGGAACCTGGTTTATTATGTTTTTGATATTTTATGGTATGATGGCAAAAACCTGATGGGTTTGCCACTAATACAAAGGCAGGCCATATTGAAAGAGATACTCCCCGCCGATGATGACAGTGTGAGGCAGAGCAAAGTATTTGAAGCGAATGGGATTGATTTTTTTAATGCCGCAGAGCGGATAGGGTTGGAAGGGATTATTGCCAAGAAGGCAGACAGCGTTTACACTTCAGACCTGCGGTCGAAAGAGTGGTTAAAGATAAAGGTACACCGGAGGCAGGAAGTGATAATAGCGGGCTTCACAAAAAACGAAGGCACTGGCAAGTCGTTCAGCGCCCTGATACTGGGTGTATATGATAAGGGCGAATTACAATATGTCGGTAAGGTTGGTACCGGTTTTTCCGACAAGCTGCAAAAGGAAATGATGGGGCAATTTAAACCGCTGATCATCGATAAAAGCCCTTTTAAATTTGTACCTGATGTAGATAAGCCGTCGCGCTTCAGGCCCAAAAGATTAGGCGCCAAACCTACCTGGTTAAAGCCGGAATTGGTTTGCGAGGTTGCGTTTGCGGAAGTAACTAGTGACGGTATATTCAGACAAGCTTCATTTAAAGGAATGAGAACAGATAAAAATGCTAAAGATGTGATTTTGGAAACCCCGAAAAACACCGAAAAAGTTGTTGAGGAAACTGAAGATCAGAAAGTTGTTTCACCAACAAAAGATAAGGGACGCAAAACATTACTTAACCCTAAAGACGAAACCCAGGTTCGGGAAATATGCGGGCATGAATTAAAATTCACCCATTTAAGCAAGGTTTACTGGCCCGAAGACAATGTGACCAAGCGTGACATGTTTAATTATTATTACCAGGTAGCCGAATACATCTTGCCTTATTTAAAAGACCGGCCAATGTCCCTGAACCGTTTCCCGGATGGCATACATGGGCCAAGCTTTTATCAGAAAGATATAACAGGCAAAGCTCCTGATTGGGTAACCAAAACTTTTCCATATACCAATGGTGAAGGAGAACATAAAGAATATTTAGTTGGCTCGGATGAAGCCTATCTTTTATGGATGGCTTCTTTAGGCTGTATTGAAATGAACCCCTGGTTTAGCCGGGTAAAATCCCCGGATAACCCGGATTATTGTGTGATTGACCTTGACCCGGATAAAAACACTTTCGACCAGGTGGTAGAAGCGGCGCTTGAAGTTAAAAAAGTTTTAGATGCGATAGAGGTCCCCTCCTACCCAAAAACATCAGGATCGACAGGGATGCATATTTATATTCCGCTGGATGCGAAATATACTTATGACCAATCGCAAATGTTTGCGAAAATCATTGTGCAGCTGGTTAATAAGCAGATACCGGATTATACAACCCTTGAACGCATGGTTGCCAACCGGAAAGGAAAAATGTACCTTGATTTTTTACAAAACAGGCCGGGGGCAACCATAGCCGGGGCCTATTCCCTGCGTCCAAAACCTGGCGCAACAGTCTCGATGCCACTGCATTGGGATGAGGTTAAACCGGGGCTAACCATGAAAGATTTCACAATATTCAATTCGATAGACAGGCTGAAAGAAACAGGCGATTTATTTAAAGGTGTTTTAGGAAAAGGCATTGATTTGGAAAAGACTATCAAAAAGGCGCAAAGCATATTTAGCTAAGCGGGGCTATTTTTTTCCCGGTTTACTGTGCCGTGCCAGGGAGGTTGGCACACCTGGCACAAACTTGGCATAGCGGCGGATTTTCATCAAAATTGGCAATAAAAAGCAATTTTTAGCAGTAAAACAGCCTCAAAAATGATGTATTTTGCATTAAAAAGGGGGTGTTTTAAACAGCGGTAAATTTGCTCCCGCGAAAGATATCCAAAATATAAATAGCTATATAACAGTGTCTAAATAATTTCAGTTCACCAACGAGGTGTGCCAAGCTGGCAAAGAGGTGGCACAGCTGTAGCCCGCTGACACTTCTCAATAAAAATGGATGGAAGTTTGAAATTTCACATTGTGGAGGACTTTGTGGAGATTATAATGATACGCATTTTTGGGTACGCTATACAGATAAGACTGAAGATCAGAATGCGAGTGAAAGTTTTGAAATCACTCCTGCCGGGTTTATTGAAGCATTTACTTGGTTGCGACGTTAACTAAATTTGATAGCTACAATTTTGGTTCCTTGTCTCTTTTGGTGTTTAATCTTCAAGAAAGAATTGAGAAACTTGAAAAAAGAATTAAATAATATTCCAAATCAGGTATTATTAGATTCTAATTATTCTCGACTTAAATTCTTCATAACTTTTTGAAGCTATAATAGCATTTCGCACTTCATTAAAATATTTTCTTTTATCCGATTTGTATCTTTCATGACTTGAGATCGATTCAGCTCCGCCCAGGATTAAAGACATTACCAAAGTCACAAATGAAAAACCGGCAATCACACCTAACGGATCCCATAAAATAGATAAAATGCCGCCTATGGCTATACCAATTAAACAATATTTTATAATTTTCATCTCAATAATTAATTCACTTTTAGGGTTCAAATCATACTTGGGATCAACACTAAGTATTTGTTTGTAAGATTTAAAATCCTGCTCTGACATAAGAGAAGGCTTTTTAAACGTATATTTTGTTACAACGACTTTGTATGTGGGCATTTATATTTCATTAAAGAGATTGTTTAAAGCTATTTCACTGGCGATACCTTTCAAAATTGAATTTAAGATATGTTCCACTATTTGATCTATTATTGCAGGTCTAAATCCCATTTTTGCGGAAATAAGCTTGCACGTTCCAATTTCTCTCTCATTTAAATCTCCATCAATTAGCGCCATACAAACGCAATCGTATATCTGATCAAGTTTTTCTTTGTCATGAGAAGGTACGTAAAATGAAATATCGTCAGTAAAATTAATTACATTTTGAATAATTGATTTGTCTAAATACATTCTTTGAGCAACTAATAATAAAAAGTCATATTCTTCATTAGTGAGTTTGCCATCTGCCATTGCTATTGAAAAAAGATTTTTCAAATGACTTTTTTTTCTTTTAATTTCATTAGACTCTACTGTATTCTTTAATTTTTCTAATAATCCCATATTGTCATATTTATATAAAAATGATTTTTTAAATTGTAATTATCAAATTTGTATCAGGATATGTTTATGTGACTATTAAATGGTTTTGAATATTAGTATATCGGTTCATCATCAAGTTTTGATTTTTCAATGGCATAATTGAAACCGAATTTATTTAATAAAGATTTTACATTTTCCTCGGAATCAATATCAGATTTAGGACAAAGAATTATTTTATTAATCAATTTATTAATATTGCATGCGATATTTTTCCCTTTATGGTTCTTTGTCGTTTCCCAATAGTTTACATCCTTAACAGCTTCATTTACCTGTTCAATTAGACGTACGTCATTCTCATGGGCAAAAGCTTTTCTTTTATGTACTATTGGAGAAAGCAATGATGGTTTACCATCAAAAATATCAATGTCGTAATTTTTATAGCTTACCTTGCTAAGATAAATTTGTTCTTTACAATCCTTAAGTGATACTATTAGATTTTTAACAGTCGAGCGGATAGCTATCCCTTTATTCGTATAAAGTTTCCACATCGCATCAGATTCTCCATTGTTAATATGCCAACAATTAACTACAAAAGATTTTTTCAGCTTTTTATAGACATTGCCCAAACCTTGATCCTTTTGTTTAACTTCCTTATCCGAAATTGGATGATTAAAATAGGATGCTATATTTTTGATTTGAGATGGACGATTTTCAACTTCTGTTTTTGGTACAGAGCCTTCAAACAGGTCATTTTCAAACTTATCACATCTACAAAAGAATAATGCGCGATCCCTCAATAAATATTCGAATTTGTCTAACTCAAAATATCTATAAATTGTACTGTTGGGGCCAACCTTTATAAGGGATGGATGATGAATTTCTACAGGCATGTTTTTTAACAATTAAATGTAAATAAATAACGTATGAATTGGACTCTGCAATAAATTTAATAAATTGGAGTAAATCACATTTCATACAAATTAATACATAATTACCCAACTTGACTACCTATCAGAAAACGGCAGCCGTGAAAAACTAATTATAAATAATTGATAATTAATTACTTAAAAGCTGTTTATGAATGCCCTAACATCGTTCCTTACTTGTTATCGAAACTTAAAATATTATACACCCGAATCTGGCGTAAGGTATTCGCGTCGGGAAAAAATCGATGGGCTGCGTGACTAAGGCATAAGTCCTGGCCACAAATCGCCCTTTTTAAGCTGGCGATGCAAAGTCGCGCAGGGGAGTTTTAGGAAAGGTATCGATCTGGAAGAGACGATCAAAAAGGCGCAAAAGCTATTTTGCTGAGCGTAACGAGACTATTTTTGTATTTTTAATAAATTAAAAAACTATGCCCGAACTACCAGACCTGCAGGTTTTCAGCTATAACCTGACTAAAGCGCTTAAAGGTAAAAAATTAGAAAAAATTGATATAAAGGTTTCCCAAAAGGCGAATGTTCCTGCTGACGAATTCAATAAGGCGCTTGATGGGCAAATATTGGATAAAGTGGCAAGGGTTGGCAAGGAATTGCATTTTGAATTTAAAAACGGGCACTTGCTGGGTTTACACCTGATGCTTCATGGCCAGCTCTATTTTTTCGACAAAGACAATAAACACAATTATACCATCGTGGAATTGCTTTTTGAAGGCGGAAAAGGCTTAGCATTGACAGATTTCCAAAAAGCTGCTACGCCAACGCTTGATCCGAAAGCTACCGGCGTAATTGACGCATTGGATATTGACTTTAATTATTTAAAAGAAAAACTGGGCGCTACCCGTACCGCCGTCAAAACGGTGCTGATGGATCAGCATGTTATCAGGGGGATTGGTAATGCTTATGCAGATGAGATCTTTTATGATGCTAAAATATCGCCGTTCTCTGCCGCCAATAAGATCCCGGAAGACAAAGTGAAACAATTGGCCAAATCTGTTAAGCACGTGCTGGAAGATGCCGAAAAACAGATACTAAAAGCACAGCCGGATATCATCAGCGCGGAGTTCAGGGATTTTTTAAAGGTACATCAGCCCAAAAAGAAAAAAACTTCTTCGGGAGAAACTATACTTCAAAAACCGGTAGGCTCAAGGAAAACATATTACACAGATGAACAGGAACTTTTTAGTTGAAATAAAAATTCAGCTGGCTACGATCTTTATCGTAAGCTTTCATCAATAAACTTTCTTTTTTAGGGAACGCTCGTTAATACTTTTTTAAATCTGATTTCTTTTTGGAATTTAGTAATTGCAATTTACTTATCAAATCCTTTTGTTTATTTAATTCGGCGATTTCCTTTTTTTTATTAAATACTTTTGAAAGTAGGACACGGATTTTACTTTCGAGTAATTTATACTTTTTGTAAACCATTCAACACTAACGTAGATAATTGTAATTTATTGGATTATAATATTTTAGCTCGTCATCGTTTGATATGCTGTATCAAAAAGCCGATGGCTACTAATTTCAATTGGCATATTGGCAATCAGCGGGGCAGACGTGTATTCATGGCGCGAAGCCCAGCGCTTTAGGCCCACGAGGATTCGTGCGCGCAGTTGGGTTAAACAACTATGATTTGAATCTTCATTATAAAAAAACATGATCCATCCTCTTATGTTTACATTTAGTATTTATCACATTTATTTAAACATTTAGTATTTGTCACATTTATTTAAAACATTTTTTATTATCATATTTGAATCCTGACAATTTAGATCATACCAAAATATAAACCAGTAATATGCAAGAATTAGACCCTATTATTCTTCAAAGAATAAATTCATGGCTGCAGGGAAGCTATGATGCTGCCGTTAAGCAAGAAATTCAAATCTTGCTCGATCAAAAGGCTTATACGGAGTTGACAGATTCTTTTTACCGGGACCTTGAATTTGGGACCGGCGGGCTCCGCGGGATCATGGGGCCGGGAACCAACCGTATTAATAAATATACTATCGGGTCGGCAACGCAGGGTTTATGTAACCACCTTAAAAAAGCCTATCCGGGTGAAAAAGTTAAAGTGGCCATTGCGCACGACAGCCGGAATAACGCCGACCTTTTTTCGCGCATTACTGCCGAAGTTTTTTCAGCAAATGATATCTATGTGTATTTCTTTAAGGCCCTGCGCCCTACGCCGCTGCTTTCATTTGCAGTACGGACATTAGGTTGCAAAAGTGGTGTTATGCTTACCGCGTCGCACAACCCGAAAGAATATAATGGCTACAAAGCCTACGGTGCAGACGGCGGACAATTTGTTTCCCCGGAAGACAAAGCTGTGATGGATGAAGTAGCTGCGATAAGTAGTATTGATGAGGTGAAGTTTAACCGTGTTGATGCCAATATTGAAGAGGTGGGCGAAGAGATTGACAAACTTTATTTAGATAAGATCACGTTGCTTTCGGTATCAAAGGAGGCGATAAAACGTCAGAAAGACCTGAAGATTGTTTATTCCCCTATCCACGGTACGGGGATTACCCTGGTGCCAGATGCACTTAAACGTTTTGGTTTTGAGAATGTGATATTAGTTGATGAACAAACAACCCCGAATGGTAATTTCCCAACCGTAATTTATCCAAATCCCGAAGAAAAAGAAGCATTGACACTTGCCTTGAAAAAGGCAAAGGAAGTAGATGCCGACCTGGTACTCGCTACCGACCCCGATGCTGACCGCGTAGGCATCGCTGTAAAGAATACCGAAAATGAATTTATTCTGCTAAACGGTAACCAAACCGGCGCCATGCTGATCAATTATTTACTGACTGCCTGGCAGGAAAATGGCAAGCTTACCGGCAAAGAATATATTGTTAAAACTATCGTGACTACAAACCTGATAGAACAAATCGCGAAAGCAAAAAATGTAACGTTTTATAATACCTTAACCGGTTTTAAATATATTGGCGAGCTAATGACCCAATTTGAGGGCAAACAAACCTTTATAGGTGGCGGCGAAGAAAGCTACGGGTATCTTATCGGCGAGTTGGTTAGGGATAAAGACGCTGTGGTTTCGAGCGCGTTTATTGCTGAAATGACTGCTTATTATAAAGATAAAGGGAGCAGCTTATTTGAAGCTTTATTAGATACTTATGTGCAATATGGGTTCTACAAGGAAAAATTGATTTCACTCACTAAAAAAGGAAAGACAGGGGCGGAAGACATTAAAGAAATGATGGAAAAATTCAGGACGAACCCGCCGGCTGTTTTGGGGGGATCGAAAGTAATTACCCTTAAAGACTATGAAAAAGGTATTGAAACTGACCTTACCACAAATACTACAAAAGCGATTGAGCTGCCTAAATCAGATGTGCTGCAATTTATAACAGCAGATGGGAGCATCATATCGGCACGCCCGTCGGGTACTGAACCAAAAATTAAGTTTTATTGCAGTGTGAACGGGAAGCTTAAGAGTAAGGATGTTTATCACGAGACTGATCAGCAGCTTGATTTGAAGATCGCTTCTATTATGCAGGATTTAGGGGTGTGATATTAAGAGTATTCAAAATACGAAATTTTTAAATCCTATAACATCGTATTCATTGGATCAAATCTTATTAAAAAGCTAACGACCCAAATGAAAATGCCCCATCGGGGCAACCCGTTTGTAGCAAACCGCATACAAGATTTATTTTGCCCCTTAGGGGTTACCCTTTGCCAATTTGCTTTTAAATGCTAACTTTGGGTATAACTTTATCATTATGTCAAATACCTACACCCAATTGTATATCCACTGCGTTTTGCTGTAAAATACCGGAAAGCTGTAATACAACCCAAATGGGAAGAACGCCTTCACCAATATATTACTGGCATCCTGCAAAATAATGGCCATAAATTCGATGCCCGATCATTTGCATTTTTTTGTCGGACTTAACCCAAAACAATCAATTTCGGATATGATGCGATTGGCAAAAAGTGATAGTTCCGAATTTGTTAACAACCAAAAGTTTACCCAAAGAAAATTTTATTGGCAGGACGGTTACGGTGCGTTTAGCAATAGCCGCACACAAATTGATGCAGTTGTTAAATATATTATGAACCAAAAACAACATCATTCCAAAAAAACCTTTAGGGAAGAATACCTGGATATATTACGACACTACGCGATAGAATACGACGAAAAATATATATTTCACGACTTGTTAGACGGATGACGGGTAACCCGTACGGGGCAAGAAATTATTTTTATTTTTTTTCTACAAACGGGTTGCCCCGATGGGGCATTTATGATCGCATAAATTCTTAAACCGACCTCACATTGAATTAAGGCGATCTTGGTCTACCGACCGGTATTTTGGTTTAATTTATTAAAACATCTCAAGTTGCCACAAAAGCGAACGGCGCCTGTCCGTTTGTGATACATTTATAGCTGCAACATTTATCATAAATAACTGTCTAATAATTATTTATGTAACTGGCATGAAATTTTAGCAGAGTACTTATCAAACGCTTAAAACCATGATCAAAAACTACCTCAAAACTGCCTGGCGTAACCTTGTTAAAAACAAAGTACACTCCTTTATCAATATTGTTGGGTTGGCTGTTGGTATGGCGGTAGCTATCCTGATAGGCCTTTGGATATGGGATGAACTATCGTTTGATAAATTCACTTCAAATTACGAAAATATTGCGCAGGTAAAACAAAATGTTACCAATAACGGCGAGGTGCAAACCTGGAACCAGATGCCTTATCCTTTAGCTGCCGAATTACGCAAAAGCTATGGAAGCGATTTTAAAAATGTAGTACTGACTACAGGTGTGGGGAGCCATATGTTAGCCCTTGATAATAAGAAACTAAGCCTCACAGGTGTTTTTATGGAACCTCAGGGCCCTGTCATGTTTACCCTTGACATGCTGAAAGGTAATAAAAATGCGCTGAAAGACCCTGCATCTATCATTATCTCGGCATCAACAGTCAAAGTCTATTTTGGGGATGCTAACCCTATGGATAAAACTTTGAAAATCGATAACCAGATCATTGCAAAAGTAGCCGGGGTTTACCGGGACTTCCCGCAAAACTCCACTTTCGCCGATTTGGGCTTTATCGGCTCATGGGAGATGTTTTATAACGCTAATGATATAAAATCCATGCGCGAGCCCTGGCGGCCAAATTTTTGCACCATTTACGTACAAACAGCTAACAACAATGCAGATCTGGCGGCGCTTTCATTAAAAATAAGGGATGCAAAACTTCGTAATGTAAACGCAGTGCTTGCCAAAAAGAAACCCGCACTTTTTTTACTAGCTATGAGCAAGTGGCATTTATATGATGAATTTAAAGACGGTAAAAACATTGGCGGCCGTATCCAGTATGTTTGGATGTTTGGCATCATCGGTGTATTTGTGCTGCTGCTGGCCTGCATCAATTTTATGAACTTAAGCACTGCCCGGTCTGAGAAACGTGCACGCGAAGTAGGTATCCGTAAGGCCATTGGCTCTCTTCGCAGCCAGTTGATCTACCAGTTCTTCAGCGAATCGTTACTATGTGTGGCATTCGCTTTTTTGCTGGCGTTGCTTTTTGTTCAATTAAGCTTGCCATTTTTTAACGAAGTATCTGATAAAACGATGTCAATACTATGGGGTTCGCCATTATTCTGGGTATTAAGCGTTGGCTTTAGCTTGTTTACGGGGTTAATTGCAGGCAGTTACCCTGCATTGTACCTATCTTCTTTCCAGCCGGTTAAGGTGCTGAAAGGGTCGTTCAGGGTTGGGCGGCTGGCAGCCATCCCACGCAAAGTGCTTGTTGTTATCCAGTTTACAGTATCAGTTACCCTCATCATCGGAACGGTTGTAGTATTTCGCCAGATACAATTTGCAAAAAACCGGCCTGTAGGTTACAGCCGTGATGGGCTGGTATCCATTCCTATAATTACCGATGCGGTACACAAAAACTATGAGGCGGTAAAAGATGAACTGTTTAAAACAGCTGCAGTAGTGTCTATGGCCGAGGGTGACGTAGCTCCAACACAAGCGGCAGGCAGCACAAGCGCCATTGAGTGGAAAGATAAGGACCCTAACCTGAGCGTTGATTTCCAGCAAGCAGGCGTATCCCCTGAATATGGTAAAACCGCAGGCTGGCAATTTAAAGAAGGCCGGGACTTCTCCAGGGATTTCCCATCAGATTCTTCCGCCGTGGTAATTAATGAAGCTGCTGTAAAATTTATGGGTCTGAAAACGCCGGTAGGTGATAACCTGAAATATTATGGCAACCTGTATAAGATCATCGGCGTAATAAATGACATCATTGTCGATTCGCCTTACGGACAGGTAAAGCCTTCGGTTTTTTTCGTGAACAAAGGCCCGGGTAGTACAGTATTACTAAAGATAAATCCAAAAATGAGTGCAAGCCAGGCACTTGAAAGTATTGGGAAAGTGTTTAAACAGTTTAACCCCGAACAACCATTTTCGTATAGTTTTGTTGACCTGGATTATGCCAAAAAATTTGGCAACGAACAGCGCATAGGTAAGCTGGCAGCATTTTTTGCCAGTCTGGCTATCCTCATCAGCTGCCTGGGCCTGTTCGGTATGGCCTCATTCATGGCGGAGCAGCGTGTAAAGGAAATAGGCGTACGCAAGGTTCTTGGCGCTTCCGTATTTAACCTATGGGGCTTGCTGTCAACTGATTTTCTTGGCCTGGTGGCTATCTCCCTCCTGGTTGCCAGCCCTGTTGCCTGGTACCTGATGAATAATTGGCTGCAGAATTTTGATTACCGGTCAACTATATCGGGTTGGATATTTGTAATAACCGGCCTGGGAACTGTCGCGATCACGCTGCTTACAGTAAGTTTCCAATCTGTAAAAGCGGCATTAGCAAATCCGATAAAGAGTTTAAAAACGGAATAAGTAATCTTATTTTCAATGTATATTAACGTGGAAGGTAAACCCTGTTTTAAAGGCTTTAAAATTAATATTGGAATTTTAAAATGGAGTTTAAAACCTCCCGATGTTTTCGGGAGGCTTTTGGCAACCATATTACATCGGAAGGTTTGCCTCGTCCGAACCTAACGATTGCAATACGACAATTAAGAACCCGCAATAATTTGTAAGTACTTTTTTTAGTAATCTATTTATCATAATTTATATTAATTAGGTTTGATCAAAAGCCAAAGTTCATTTTGCTAAAAACTTTGTGCCTAATAATTGATCTGACAGTTCTAACTATAAATCGGAATTAATTGAACAGTAATCCCATTTACAAACTTGCGTTCTCAATATATCAGGCTTCATTGCTATAAATGCAATAAGCGTTCCCACATTGAGTATATTCCATTAAAGGCTGATTTATAATGATTTATACCATTAAAGAATATTTTTATTTCATTAAGTGGGGAATTTTGAGAAAAACGATAATCACTTAATATTTAGCAGCAGTTGCCCGGTTTAGGAAATGAAATAAGGCCCTGCAAATTTAACGGTTATTTGAATGTAATAGATAGAGAGCCTGCGCTCGGAAATATATAATCATAAACAGCGCAAAACGTGTGCGGCTATTATTTCTATGGGTTTATTTACGATAATGTAAGAAGGTGTATTTACACCGCGAAGATGGCAGGTGTTTGATTAGCCGGAATTATTTTCTCCAAAAGTCTTTTCCCTTATTTCTCTTTGAATCTTTACGAGTTGCTCGCGTAAAGTTGTGATAGTAGTAACTACGGCAATCTTGTCAGCTATGCCTTCATCGAAGCAATTTTTATTCAATAACAATTTCCTGATTTTTAAATTGATTGCGCTTGCTTCTTTATTCAGATCATCCAAAGATTCCATTATTGCACTGGCAGGGTTAAAATTTCTTAAAAATGCAAATAATTGCTTTGTCCTTTTTTTAATATTTATCCACAAGCAGTTAATAACTAAAGTTTAACCAGGCAGATGCCAATTTTGAAGAAACTGGTGAAGGGTTTGAGAAACTTTACCTGGATAAGATCAAGCGGTTTTCGGTATCTTTCCTATGCTGCACCAAAGGGGAAACAGTTGTAACTTAGCGGGAATATAATAAACGGAGCTATCAGAATTGGAACTATTTTCGTTAAATAAGATGATATGAATTGGAGAGAAGAATTAGAAAATTTTGAAAAAAGTAAAAGCTGGAAACCTGCCACAGAATTACTACGGGAAATTATTGATACTTCACATAATGATGTTGAATCATATGTGAGAATGATTTATTTGCTACATAATATTTTATTAGAAGAAGATTACCCAGAAACTGAAAAAGAAAAGATAAAAGAATTATTAAAGCAATATTTTGAAGAAGCAAATTCTAAGTTTTGCGATAATTCCGAGTATCTGTTTTTTATTGGTAAAATACTTTATATAGCAGAGTGGTATTTTGGAATAAACGATGACTTTAAGCCGCTCCAGGAAAAAACAGCTTTCAAGATGCAGAAAAAGGCCTTTGAAAAAGAGCCTGAAAATATTTTGTTTGAATGGGCCTATCGTTTTTCACTCAATGATCAAATTGCCGGTTACTTAGCAGAACAAATACTGCTCTATGAAGAAACTAAAATAAAGTGGTTAACCTCAAAAGGATTTCCAGGCTGTTATATTTTGGAATCTTTAAAACGAAGTAAAACAAAATATGCAGAAACCCCGCCCAGCTAAGCATATACCCTCTAAGACCTTTATGTATTTATCTTAATACAAATCTTTACCACTGTTTACTTATTCATTACTTTTATAGCTGCCAGAAATCTAAAATAAAATTATATGAGAATTTCATTAGTTGCCCTGCTTTTGTCATGCCTGTTTTTACAAACGCATGCCCAGCTTACCACCGCAAAACTATTTGCTGACCACATGGTATTGCAGCGTAACCAGCAAGTACCGGTATGGGGATGGTGTGCAAAAAAAGCAAAGGTGAAAGTGGATTTTAACGGCCAGGTAATCAGCGTTAGGGTCGATGACCAGGGTAACTGGAAAGCCATTTTAAACCCAATGAAGGAAGGCGGCCCATATATAATGAAAATATCTTCGGGCGGTGAGCAGTTGGTTTACAATGATGTGATGCTCGGTGAGGTTTGGATATGTTCGGGGCAGTCAAACATGGAGTTCCAGTTGAAGAATGCTTATGGATTTAAGGCAGAGCAAAAAAATGCAGCGCAAATGCCCATCCGGCAGTTCCATGTACCTGATAAAATAAGCCTGGAGCCCGAAAAAGACTTAAGCGGCGGACAGTGGGTAAAAGCCGATACCAATACCATTGGTGATTTTACTGCAGTAGGCTATTTTTTTGCCAAAAAACTGGCCCAAACTTTACATGTTACTGTGGGATTAATTAATAGCAGTTGGGGCGGCACATTGGCAGAAGACTGGATTAGCAAAGAAGCTATGCTTGGCTCGCCTGAACTAAGCGAAGCCGCCAAGACCCTGCCGGATACCTGGGATGGCGTAAAACAAAGAGTTGACCGTCAATTAAAAGAATATGCTTACCGCAAACAACCGGCAGTAAATTACACTCCTGAACAACTGGCTGCCGAACCGGCTTCTTTCTTTACTGCCTGGCAAAATGGAAATGTTCCCGGCGCATGGGAATGGATGGGGAAATTATATTCGTATAGGGGTGAAGGCTTTATGCAAAAGACAATAAAATTGGATAGTTCATACTCCCTGCGTAGCTCGGTTATTAAATTAGGACAAACTGATGCCGACCTGGCTATTTATATCGATGGCAAACTGGTACAAAAGGGGGCCTTGCCTGGTAATTACCAGGTTGATCTTCCGGCAGGCACATGGAAAGGCGGTGATAACAGCCTGCTGATAGAACTCATGTCACAGCAAAAAAATCCTTCATGGTTTGGCATTGGCTTAAATGGTGTGGGCAACGACCTTTATGTCCGTTTTTCTGATACTACCGTAAATTTAGCAGATGCCGGCTGGCATACGATGCCCGATCTGAGCAAACCATATCATTTTGATTTCCTGCCAAATAATACCGCATTTATGCTTTATAATTCAATGATCAACCCATTGATACCTTATTCCATCGCCGGGGTAATATGGTACCAGGGGGAAGCAAATACAGATGAGGCTTTTCAATACAGGACAACGTTCCCGCTATTAATCACTGATTGGCGGAGCAGGTGGAAACAGCAATTCCCGTTCTTATTTGTCCAGTTAGCATCTTTTGGAGG
>Ga0302221_10001644_pt1 | contig 14261 bp, 2 predicted proteins | sample II_Palsa_E2_1_FD_193517 | JGI IMG/M metagenome (GOLD analysis project Ga0302221, IMG submission 193517) | Peat permafrost microbial communities from Stordalen Mire near Abisko, Sweden - II_Palsa_E2_1 | ecosystem: Environmental > Terrestrial > Soil > Palsa > Peat permafrost | place: Sweden... | reverse complement strand
TTTTAATAATTTAATCTTTAAATTATATATTATTTATTATAAAAATATTAATTCTTTTTAATTTATATTAATAATAATTTTTATAAATAATATTTTATATAAAAATTATAAATAAAATAATAAAAAATATATATAAAGAATATAAAATATAATAAAAATAATAATAACTTTAAAAATAAATATATTATTTTTAAAGACGTTTATTAATAAATAAATCTTTTTTAAGAATAATATATAAGAGTCTTTTTTATTATATTTAAAAAATTAGTTTAAAATTATTATTATAATAATTAATTATCGAAATTATTTTATTTTAAAGCTTATAAAAAACTTTAAAGCTTTTTTAAATTATTTAAATATTTATATATTAATTTTAATAAATAAAATTTAATTATCTTAAATATAATTATAATTAAATATTTTAATAAATTAATAAAAAAATTATATAATTATTAATTAATGACTTATATTTACTTTAATATAAACTTTTTAATAATTTATAAAATCTTGAATTCTTTATTAATAAAATTATTATTATTTATTAAGAATTATTTATTTATCGATATATAATTTTAGATCTTTTAATAAATTTAAGATTATTATTAAATAAACTTTAGTCATTAATCATAACTTATAAAAAGAAATAATAAACTAAATTAATTATATTCTTTATAAATTAATATTATTACTTAATCTATAATAATTATAATTATAATTATTAATTTAAGAATCGATTATATAATTTCTTGTTTTTTTATAAAAATTATAATTATTTTTTAAATATTAATAAATTATATAATTTTATTTTATTAAATTATATAATAATTATAATTATAATTAAAGACTTTAAATTATACTTTATTTATAAAAAACTTAATTATTATTTCTAGAATTATATCTTAAAGAAATAAAAAATAAAAAAAGAATAATTTAAAATTTAAAACTTTTATTATTTTAATATTAGTTTTTATAACTTTAATAAAAAGTTTCACGTTATTTATTTATAATATATAATTAATATTAAAAATAAAATAAATAATAATAATAAAGTTAATAAAAATAAATTAAATAAAAATAAACTAAATAATACTTTTAAGATTTTTTTAATAAATATAAATAATATAAAAAAATATTTATCGTCTTTATAATTTAGTTTAATTAAAAATCTTTTAGTTAAATTAATTATAATAATTAATATAATTAATATTTATATAAAAAACTTTATAAATAACTTTAATTTATTTTCTTTAATATATTAATTAATAAATAAAAACTTTATACTAAAACTTAATAAAATAAAAAATATTTATATTTTTATAATTAAAAATAAATTAAAATATAATTCTTATTATTTTTATAAAATTATAATTAATACTAAAATATCGAAATACTTAACTATTAATTTTAATTAATTTTAAATATTATAATATATAAATCAAGACATTATCTTTAATAAAAATATTAAAAATTAAGTAATAATATAATTTAAAATTAATTTTAATTTTTTTATTAATTTTTTAAAGATAAAAATATTAATTAATTAAATAAAATTTTATATTATATTAATAAAGATTTTATTTTTCTTTAATTTATAAAATATAAATAAATTAAAAATATATTTTAATAATTTAATAAATTATATTATTATTTTTATTATTATTATATTAATTATATATTACTTTAAGTATTTTTTTCTTTTTTAAAATATTTCGTTATATAGTTTTATTATTAAATCCTTTAATTATAATCTTTATTTCTTGATTAATATTAAATTATAATATCTTTATTATTATTTTAAGTATTTTTTAATTAATAGACTTTAAAATATATTCGAACGAGTAAGTTATAATATTAATAAAAAATTACTTTAATTCTTTATTAAGTTTTATAAATATTATTAAAAACACGATAAATTATTTAATTATTTTAAATTTAATTTAAAAAATAATATTAATTTTAATTATTTTATTATCGTTAATATTTTTTATATTTTAAATAAATTAATACTTTATATAATCAATAAAGGAATATATTATTAAATTAATTAATAACTTTAAAATATTAATTTAATTTATATTTAAGATACTTTATATAAATATTAAATTAATATATATTTAAAACCTTTAAATTAATTTATTATAAATATTAAAAAATAGTTTATAAATAAAGAATTTATTTAATATATAAATATTATAAATATTAAAATTAAGATTATTTTTATAAAGTCTTATAATTTTATAAATATTATTAAATATTATTATAATTTAATTTAATATATTTATTTAATTATTATAATCGAGATTTAAAATATTAATAAGAATATAATATTATAAATAATATTTAAGATTATTAATAATATTATAAAACTTAATAATATAATTCTTATACTTTTAATTTATAATACTTTATTTAAAATAATCGAATATAATACTTTATTATTAATTATTATTTAATATTTAATAATCTTAAAAAAAGTAATAATTAAAATCTAAAAACTATAAATAAAATATTAAATAATTAATATTTTAAATATTTAAAATAAATTAAATATAATTAAAATTTATAAACTTATATTAAATTTAAATATTTTAATATAATATAAAAAAAATATTAATTAATTTAATAATTAAAAAAGATTATATAAACTTTTAATCATTAATAATAAATCTTATATATTTATTTTATTATATAATAATATAATATTTTATTTTATTTTTATTAAATTTTATTATAAATTATATAAATTAATTAAAGTTAAACTAAAATATATTATTTAAAATAATATAAAAAAAAATATAATTATTATAAATATTTTATTAATTATTTCCTTAAAATATAATAAAGATTATTTTTATAAATATTTTAATATTTTTATATTTTTATAAAATAATATTAAATATAAAGATTTTTATTAAACTAAAATAATAAATCTTTTTAATAAAGATATTTTTAAAATAATTTTAAAATATAAACTTTTATAAAGAATATATATATTTAATTCTTATTTTATTAATGAAATAAAGAATAAAGATATAAATAATAAATATAAAAAGTCGAGACTTATTATTTAAACTTATAATAATAATTTTAAATATATAATATTAATATAATTATTAATAATTTAATATATTAGTTAATAAATTATTTTTAATATTATTATTATAATAATTAATATTATAAGTTTATATTTATAAAATATTTTATAAGTTTATATTTAATTAATAATATTATTTAATTATAATTTCTTTATTAAACTATCTTAAAAACTTATTTAATATTTAAATTTATAAAATAACTTAATTCTTAAAGTTATAAAATTATTATACGATATTCTTAAAGTTAGAAATTACTAATTCAAGACTTATTACTTTTATTATATTAAAGAATTAAATATAAAATAATCGACTTATAATTTTTTTTTTTTTTTAAATAATAAATTTTTTAATATTATAAAACTTTAAACTAATAATATATTCTTTATTAAAAATAATACCTTTATTAAAAAAAATAATTAAAATTAATAAAGATTTAATTCTTAATTAAAAATTAAAAATAATTTATTTTAAATTATAAATTAAAGTTTAATAATAATATTATTTATATTAAAAATACTTTAAACTTAATTATATTTATATAAGTATAATAATATTAAAACTTAAAAATTATTAATAATAATAATATTATTATTATAAATAATAAAAATTTTATATATAAAAATTTTAATATTAAAGATTAATATATTATTTAATATATTAAAAAAAATATATATTATATTCGTTTATTAACTTAAAGTATTATATAATTTTTTAATTATTATTTAATTTATTAATTTTATAAATAATAATATTAAAGTATTAAATAAATATATTTAATAATAGATTTAAAATATTATTAAAAAATTATATTTTATTAAACTCGATAAAATATTATTATAATTATTTTATTTTATAAATATTTTTTTTATAAATAATAAAAATCTTTTTTCTTAAATCGGATATATAATTATATTAATTAAATATAAATAAATTATTAGAAATATTTTAGTTTTTAAATTATATAAAATAATTTATAGTTTTAATATAAAAGTATTAATTATATTTATAATTAATAAAATATTAAAAATTAAATTTTTATTTATTATTTATATAAATTTAAAGTCATTATATAAATATTTTATTAAATTAAATATTATATAAAAAAAATAATTTATAATCAATATTATATATTTATATTAAGTTTATAAATAATATAAAATTATAGAAATTAAATAAATTAAAAGGAATTTAAATCTTATTAATATAATAATAAAGTTTAAATTATTAAATATTTTAAAAAAATTAATTAATATAAATATTATATTATTAAATATAAAAGAATAAATAAAACGGGAATAAATAATATAAAGATAAATATATTATAATATTATAAAAAATATTTATAATTTTAGATTAAATTTTAAGAATTTTAATTATATTAAAGATTATATTAAGTTTAATTAAATAATTTATATTTAATTAAATTTTTATATTATTTTTATATTATTTTTAAAATAATTCTAATATTAATAAAATTATTTATTATATATTTATTATATATAACTATATATATAATAAACTATTTATATAAACTAGAATACTTATATATAAATTAATATACTTATATATACACGTGAGCAAGTATATATAAACGTTATAGCTAGTCCCGATTAAGTATAATTAACGAGCAAGAGACAAGTATATTAACGTCGTTAATATCTTACTTTTTTCTTTAATTAATTACTTATATATACACTTAATATTTTTATAAAAACGTGACGATTATTATATATTATAAGTGAATCAATAATTACTTTATTCTTTTATATTTTATAATTAATTAATAATAATAATTAATTATTATATATTAAATATTAATAGATTTTTTTTTAAAAAAATATTATTTATAACTTATATATTTTATTAATAAAGTATTTTAGTTTTTTATTTAAAGTATTTATTTTAATATTTTTTATTCTTTTAATATATAAAATTTAAAAATTATATATAATTAATATTTTAATTTATTATATTTATTATTAATTAAGTTTTTTAATTATAATAAAATAAATAAAATTTTTATAATTAATATAAATTTATATTTAATATTTAAATTTTTTTAAATATATTTTTTATTCTTAAAAAATATTTACGATTATTAATAATTTTTTATTATAAATCTTATAATTAAATTTTATTAATAATAGTTTTTAAGAATAATATATTATTAATTATTATTTTTTTAATTTATTTTATTAATTTAATATTACTTTAAAAATATAATTTAATAAATTAATTTTTATAATAATTTATTTTTTTAAGTCGAATATTAAAAATATAAGTATACGCGTAAATTCTTATTTAAGTTAATTAAATACTTTTTATATTATAAATAATTATTCGAAATTTTTATTTTTTTTTATTAATTCTATAAATAATATTATAATAATAAAATATTTTTTAACGAACTTTTAATAAAAGTTTATAAATCTTAAAAAGAATTATATTTTTTTTATATTAATTAGTTTTTTTTATTTAAAAATTATATTAATCTTTATCGGGTTTATAAATAATTTTTTAAAAATAATTATATATTTTAAAAAATTTATCTTTTTTTAATAAAATATATATTTTTTTAATTTATAAAATAATTATATTTTATATAAAATTATTAATATATTTTTTATATTTTATATATATTATTTAATTATTTTAAAATATATTAAAATATTATTTAAATATATAATATATATTTAATTTAAATATTCTTTAAAAATAATATTAATTATTTTTATATATATTATTAATATATTAATAAACTTAAAAAATATTATTTAATATTTAAAATAATTATATTTATATTAAAATATTTTTTTTTATTTTTATTTTTTTTTATATAAATAAGATTATATATTTTATATAAGTTTAATTTAATAAATACTTTAACTTTATTAAGTTTATTTTATAATTTATTTATAAATAATAATATATAATAATTTTTAATAATAATTATATTTAATTTTTTATAATTAATATAAAGTTTTTTTTTTTTATTTTTTTTTAATATAAATAATATTAAATTCTTTATTAATAAATTTAATAATTAAATAAATCTTTTTTTTAAATTTTCGTTAATATATTTTTTTAATATTTTAAAGTTAATTTTCGATATTTAATAAATTAATAAAAAAGATAATTTTTTTTTAATAATATCTTATAATCTTATTATTTATATTAAAGTAAAGCTTTAATATTTTTTTTTTAAATAATTTTATTAATTTATTATATTTTTTTAATATTTACTTTAAAAATAAATTATATTTTTTTTAATATATATTTTAATTTTTTTTTAAAAAGTAATATATATTTCTTTAAAGTCTTATAAAAATATTAGTCTTAATTTTTTTTTATATATATAAATAATTATTAAAATATTAATCTTATATTAATATTTTTTATTTTTAATTAATATTTAAATTATAATATTAAATTTAAAGTATTTTTAAAATAATCTTATATTATCTTATAAATATAATATTAAAGATAATATATTCCGAATATTCTTTAAATATCTCGAATATAATTTTTATAATTTTTGTTTTTATTATTTTAAATTTTTTATTAATAAGTTTTTTATTAATTATTTTTAGTTTATAAAAATAATACTTAATTCTAGTTTTTAATTTTAAATATATTATTACTTCTTATAATATAAAATTTCTTATAGTTTTAAAATTAATTATAATCTTAATTTAATTATTTTATTTAATAGTTATAATAATAATAAACTTTTTTTTTTATATTAATTATTTTATTATATTCTTAAAGTATATTAATTTATTATTTTAATATTTTTAATAATAATTTTATAATATATACTTAATATATTTATTTGACTTTAAATTTATAAATTATTTTAAAAAAAATAATATTTATAAAAGAATTAAATATTATTTTTTATATTTATTTATAATCTTTAAGTTTTTTTTTAAATTAATAATTTTTATATTTCTTTTTTTTATAATTTCTTTTATTCGGATATAATTTATAAATTTAATATAAATAATATATATATTCGATTGTTTTTAATTTTTCTTTAATTAATTTATTATTAGTCTTAAAATATTATTTTTTAATATATTCTTTAATTAAGTCTTTTAATAAAAACTTCGCTTAATTTCTTTTATTTAATATTTAATTTATTATTTTATAAAATTAATATTTATTTTCTAATATTATTATTTTACGGAAATATTTTTCTTTAAATTATTTTTTATATTTTTTTTATTTTAAGCTATTTTTTTAATTATATAAATAACGATATTTCTTAAATAATTTTTAATTATTATTTTAATATTAATAAACTTTTTTTATTTATATCGGATTTTATTTAATTATTAAACTTATTAATATTATTGACTTATATATATATTTATTCTTTATTTAATAATTTTTTTTAAAATATTTAATAATTATTATTAATATAATTAATTATTTTTTAATATTTTATAAATCTTTAAGTATTCTTTTATATACTTAATTATATATATTTTTAATAAATTATAACTTTTACTTTAACTTATAATATAAAGTTATTTTTTTTTATAATACTTTATTCTTTTAATAAAACTTTATTATATATTTTAATAATTTATATTTAAAGTATAGTTTTTTTTTATATTATTTTTATATTTCTTTTTTTAAAATATTTTTTTTTTATATCTTAATAATAATATTTAATTTTATAAATAAATAATATTTATTTTAATTTTTTTTTTTTATATTTTTATAAATATTATCTTTATTTCTTAAAACTATATTTATATATATAATTATTAATTTTAATTATTAATATAATAAATTCTTATAAATTATTTAATTTTAATTATTAATATAATAAATTCTTATAAATTATTTAATTTTTTAAACTTAATTATTTTATTTTTAATTATATCTTTAAAGTTAATATAAAACTAATATTATAAAGTTATTTTACTTTATTATATTTTAGTTATAAATTATTAAAAATTTATCGTATATATAATTATTAAGTTTTTTTATTTAAAATACTTTAAATTATATTCCGCTATTTTTTTTTTTTTAATATTCTTAAATATTTATTATATATTTTTATTAAATCCTTTTATAATATAAAAATATTTAATAATATTTTTTTTTATAATTATAATATATTATTTTTATTTATTTTTATACTTTATATAATTAATTAAAAAAAAATTAATTTAATTAAAAATATTTTCTCGAAGTATAATAATAATTTATAAAATTTATTAAATTTTTATTTTAAATTTATATTTATTAAATATTATATAAAGTTTATATTAAACTAAAAATAAATTTGGTTTAAATTAATTTTTTTTAAATTTATTAAATAATTTAATCTTAAAGTCTTTAAAAATAAAATTTATTTTTAGTTTTAATATAATTTTTTTTATTAAAATTTTCTTTAATAAATATAATTAATTTATTTTAAATTAATATTATTATAATATAATATTTAAAGTATAATATTTATAATTTATTATAATAAAAATAAACTTTAATATATTAAAGATTTAAAAAATCTTAAATAAAGAATTTTAATAAATTTAATAAATATTATTAAATAATACTTTAAAGTAATATATAATTATAAATATATAAAAAATATTATTTAAATTAAATATAAAATTTTTATTTATTTAAAAACTTTATTTTATTATATAATCTTTAATATTATATTAAATTTTTAAAAAGTCTTAAATTCTTTAAATCTTTATTCTTTATTAATAGATTTATTAGGATCTATCACGTGATCTTTATATAATCTTATTATATATTATTAAGTTTTTTATAATATAATATTTTTTATACTCGAGTTTTAAGCTTTAATAATAATTTATAATATAAAAATAAACTTAAATAAAAATTTTTTTTTTTTTAATAATTATTAAGTATTTCTTAAAATACTTTATATAATTAAATAAACTTTAATAATTATAATAAATTATTTTATTTTAATTATAATATAAAAAAAAATTAAAATATATAATAAAAGCCGAGTTTATATAATTAAAGTTTATAAAAATAAAGATTTTATAATTTAAATATATTCCGCTTAATTTATATTTATTTATAACGGCGCTGGCTGGCACGCTGGTCACATGACCGGTTTTGGGTCTGGTTTCACTAGCTGACTTAGCATTAGCATTAGCGCAGTGACTATTTTGTCGTCTTCTCTTTAAATTCCTCTCTTTTAGCTTTTTTTCTTCTTCTCTTCTTTAGTTTAATATTCTTAATATAACTAAATTCTATTAAACTATATACTCTTTAATTATTATAATAATCTTGTTATTATATAATATTAAGCTTACTCGACTTAGCTTATAAAGATATCTAATATATTCCTTTAATAAAAAATCTTAATAATTATTTTTAAAATATAATAATAAAATTTTATATTTAATAGTCGATTTCTGGTTTTATCGACTTAAAATAAAGTAAAATAATAATTAATTTTTAGTCTTACCGACTTAAAATAAAATAAAATAATAATCGATTTTTTATCGACTTAAAATAAAATAAAACTTATATTTTTTATAATTTAATTAATCTTAAAATTAGATCTTTAATTAAAGTAAACGATATTATTCTTTATGACTTAATTAATCTCAGAGTTTAATCTTTAACTAAAGTAAATAATACTTTTTTATTATATCGACAAGAATAAAAGAATCGACATTATTTTTTATAAATCGGTCGTTTCTTGATTTAAAATAAAAAATATAATAAAATATAGCTCTTGCTCGCTATATATTAAAAGAAAGAATAATTTCTCGGGAATCGTTGTTATATCGATATCTATTAATTCCGTTATTATATTAAATATCCTCTTTTCCAAGCTCTTCCTTTAAACGACCTTCTCCCCTCTTTCGACGTCGTCCTCCCCTCCCCCCCGACTCCGATTCCGATTCAGATAACTCCTCCAGGCCCTCCGGGCCCTCCTGCCCCCTTACAAATAACAAAGAAGAGCTCTTGAGCTCTAAGGAAGACGGGAATAGCTCTGGAGCTGACGAGACAAGCTTAAAGGACGAGACCGGCTCCAGGGTTAGCGTCGAATTAGGCTTTAAAGTCGATACTAGCTCTAAAGTTAAAGACTTAGATTTAGAGATAGGTTCTGAGATTATCGAATCAGAATCTAAAATTAATACTAGTTTTAAGGCTAGCTCTAAAGACTTGGATTTAGTCGACAAAGACTTGGATTTTGCCGATAATAGCTTAGATTTAGAGAAAGGTCTAGATTCGGTCGACAAAGACTTAGATTTAAAGATTAGCTTGGATTTGGAAAAGAACTTGGATTTTGACGGGGGAGGCTATTGGTCAAGGAGCGACAATAATTAAACTATCCGTTTTAAGGATTTTCGTTAAAAATTTTATTTCTTTTATATATTTAAATAAAGATATTTAATGATTTAAAAAGGGGTAATATAACAGCGCTAGCTAGTATACTGGTTACATGACCGGTTTTAAGTCTAATTTTATTAGTTAACCTGGTATTAATATTAGCGTAATAGCTATTTTATTATTTTCTTCTTAAATTCCTCTTTTTTAGCTTTTTCTCTTCTTTTCTTCTCTAGCTTAATATTCTTAATATAACTAGATTTCACTAAACTATATATTCTTTGATCATTATAATAATCCTGCCGTTATATTATTAATAAAATTATAATTCTTTATATATATAATTATAAACTTTTAAATTTTATTATATTATTTATTAAATAATTTTTAATAAAAATTAAAAAATTAAAAAAAATATATAATAAAATAAAAATATATTATAAATAATATATATTAATTTATTTATTTAATTTTATTTTTATTATTTTTATATAATATTATATATAATTTTAAAATTTTAAAATTTTTATTTTTATTTTTAATAAAATAATTTTTAGTTTTTATATTTTTTTTTTATATATTTTAATTTTATAATTTATTTAAATTAATTTAATAATTTTTATTAAAGTTTAAAATTATTTTTATTATATTAATATTATAATTTTTAATAATAAATTAATTTTTTAATTTATTATAATATATTTTAAAATTATATATTATAAAATAAAATAAATAAATTTTTTTTATAAATAATTATTTAAAGGATTTTTTATTTAAAATTTTATTAAAAAAATATATTAAATAAATTTTTTAATTATTTTAATAAAATAATTTTTTTAAATATAATAATTATAAATATTATAAAATAATATAATAATAAAAATTAAATAAATATTAAAAATAAAAATCTCGATTTTATAATTTAATTAAAACTTAAAGTTAAAGAAAAAAAAAAGTTAAGAAAAAAAAAATTATAATTTAATATTTCTTTAACTTTAAATTAATAATATAATAATTATTATATAATATATATCGTTATTAAATAATATATAATATATATTATTATTATAAATAAAATATTTTTTTTTATATAAATTATAAAAATAATAATTTTAAAATTAATATAATAAAAAAAACTTTAAATTATTTTTAAAATAAAAATTAATATATTAAATTTTTTAAAAAAAAAATTTTAATATAATATAATCGAATTATTATTAAAGTTATTTTTTTATTATTTTTAAAAGCTTAAAAATATATATTATTAAATATAATTATAAATAAATTTTTTTTTTATTTTAGTTATATAATAAAAACACGTGTTTTTAAGCATGTTTTTAGCTTACGGCATTTCCTTAACAAGACACTTGCTTTCCCGGGACACTTGCTTTCGCCGACTGTGAGCGAAGCGAACGGAGAAGGAGAACCGACTATTAGGCAGAACAGAAACTATTTTGTCAGCTGCGCTTGGATTTGTGTCGGAAAGCGGCCTTTGTGCTTGGGTATTGTCCATTAATTTCCTCTCTCTCTGACTTCGCTTTCAGTTAGTGAGCTTGCCGCTCTTGCTCAGGCGCTAATCACCCTCGGCTCAGTCAACTCGTCAGGTCACTCACCCGAGCAACTTGAGCACCCTGAACCCTGAGCAACTCACCTGAGCAGTGAGAAGGCATTTTGCTTTCTCTTTTGTTAAGTGAGCACGTGTTGAAATTTCATTTATCTTCAGATCTTTTGATTTGACATTAAGTTTGATTTACGAGCTCAGCAGAGCTTGTTACGTGTTACGTGCGTAGGCCTAAGTGGTCTGTTCCATGTTCGCAGAGATTATCCAATCACAACCTCAGCTGGCCCACAAGCAGAACTGATTTACAATGAGAGCGCCTGTACATCACATATGTCTTTGTTGATAGTTCACGGCATACGAGAGCTTTTCTAGCAGTTGAAGAGAGTGGATTCGCTATTTCCATGTTACTATCGAGCTTTCTCCACAACCACAACAACCTTAACAGCCGCCACCCCGCCGCCCCGGCACACGTCGTAATGAAACAACCGAAATTCATTCCCCATATTATTGACCTATGTATTTATGCTATTCACCTTGATACCTTGGTAAATAGCCCCGTAGGACGTTGTCTTAGGCTCGTCTAGGAAAAACCGCATGGACCCAGATTTGCTGGATCGAGTTAGCTGTCAAGCATTTGGTTTTGGAACTTCTCGGAGGATAATACCCTTGGTGCATTTGCTATCAGTATAGTAGCCATTCACAAAGCAGTCCCAGTTCACGGCATAATCCCAGGAGCTGCCCCGTTAGTCATCAGTACTAATTCTCTTCTTCTATGAATACATTGGGGCTTACCAGTTACCATTCACACACTCGCCCTCAGCATAGCATGTAAAATCATGCTTTCCTCCATTCGTGAACGTGGTGATGATGTCCGAACTAGTGTTGGCATGGTAGCGGCAGTTGACGTGAGTGCTGACGTTCACAATGGCGCAAACTTCCAGAGTGCGTTTGGCGAGTCCGACTTCTTCGGCTTCGCGGATGGCCATGCGAGACTTGGGGATGGCTTCCGTGACGGGGGCTGCGCCGGGACCCCGGCGAGCTGGGACCGCGAGCACGCCCATGATGGGGAGGAGGAAGGCAGTGAGGGTTGAGACGAGCATTTTGAAATTTGAGACTTGGTTTCTGGGAAGTAATGGATGATCTGGAATGAAAGATTGCGTGATGGAGATAAAGCTCAGTTTGGAGGAACAAAGACAGCTTTATATACTTTGTCGAGCTCATAGTTGAGACGGCAAGTTCTTCTCCAACGACTTTCAGCTGCGTACTACCGTCCTCAATCATTCTCTCCAAACGGGTGATTGTTGCAACTTCCCATCTCACTTGGCATAAGACGGCGCAATAGGAGTTTCCGCACCATGTTCATCTTTCTTGGTCTTGGAACGGGACGCGAGTTTTACTGGATTACTAGCTGCAAATAGAGCTGCACATTGTCGCGTGAGAACATTTCTAAATGCAATGCGGCTGGAAATAGATTCCTCAGGGGTTTTGAGCTCGGTGGTACTCCGCGAAATGCTTTCTGCCGCCTTGGCTTTCGGCTTCAGGCTAATCAATTCGGAATCCCCCTGCGGTATACTGCTACAACATTCCACCAAGAGCGGCATTGTGGGGCAGCATGTAACTTGAACAATAGGTCCATAAGCTCGCCCTACCCAATGTAAGCAATTATGATCTGCGTTACTTGCCGACTTGGCTTTAAGCTTGCGTCTACTTTTGTGTTATCTGCCACGCCTATCATTATCGTTTCTGCGAGTTTAGAATTCGGGAGAAATGAAGCAGGCCGAAAGAAAGGCCGAAGCTGTTCCTCTGTGTTACCCCAGGCTCTTGGCCGCCGAGTATTATACTGACCAACTGGGATAACGGAAAGTTCTTGAAAATTATACTCGTTCAGCTAGCACCACCTTACCCAATAGCGACCCTCTATTGGGTAAGGGAGTTTAATGGCAGCAATGCGTTAATTTTCGCGAATTTCATTAGAACCTAGTGGTTCTAACCCAAATAAGATGACTCTCAGTGATGAACATGAAGAGAAAAGAGTTCAAGGTACCTTGGCTCTTATACGCAAAAATCCTAAAATGAAAGCTACTGATCTTGCCCGTTAATCGCGTGCTTCTTATATACACGTTTTATATTTAAAACTTTATTAAGTATTATTAAGTATTATTAAGTATTATTAAGTATTATTAAGTATTATTAAGTATTATTAAGTATTATTAAGTATTATTAAGTATTATTAAGTATTATTAAGTATTATTAAGTATTATTAA
>Ga0302221_10001638_pt1 | contig 14276 bp, 17 predicted proteins | sample II_Palsa_E2_1_FD_193517 | JGI IMG/M metagenome (GOLD analysis project Ga0302221, IMG submission 193517) | Peat permafrost microbial communities from Stordalen Mire near Abisko, Sweden - II_Palsa_E2_1 | ecosystem: Environmental > Terrestrial > Soil > Palsa > Peat permafrost | place: Sweden... | reverse complement strand
CAGGCGCGACCGGCGCGACTGGCGCAGTAGGCGCAACTGGTGCAGGCAGTAGTGCGACCGTGACGATATCAGCTGCTTATGCAATGACTTCAGCTAATGCTAATGTTCTTGTAGATGGTGATGTTTCATTAGTTGATTCCTCATCAAATGGATCAACATTGACAGTTACGGGTTCAGTGGGGACGGTGCCCTCTCCGAGTGGTTCAGCTTTCAACCAAGGTGCCATGTTCCCTAGTGGGGCCATCTTGGCCGGGCCTACCGGCACCACGGCAGCAGACGGGGCCATCACCGGGTCCGCCTTCACGGCTGAGGGCTGGTACACGCCAAGCCCCGCCGACATCGCCGCTGACAACAGCTTCATAATGTTACGCTACAACGGGACCTACGAGTACGCGATCAGCCTCAATTCTGCCGCCTACGGTGTCGGCATGGTCGGGGCTGAAGGCAATCTCGGGGGGACGTTGACCATCATTGGTTCCGCTGCCATAGTCGCCGGGACCACCTACCACCTGGCGCTAACCTGGAACGGGACCGTCTACACCTTCTGGGTGAACGGAGCCTCAGCGGGTACCCACACCTCAAGCGTAAAGCCGACAGTGCTGAGTACTGCGCTCCAGTTCAGTGCGTTTGGTGACATGAACGGAAGCATCCTCGACGAGGTCCGCATCTCGAATAACTGCCGCTACACAACTGGTTTTACGCCGTCAACGACGCCCTTCAGCTCCGACGGCAATACCGAAATGCTCTACCACTTCGACGGCGGGGTCAAGCTGCCGAGCCCAGCGGTGGTCGGTGCTGGTGCTACCTACACGATCAAGAGCGCGACAGGTGGCCCCTTTTGCGTCAAGCCCAATAGTGCGGAGACTATTGACGGTGGAGCGGCACCGGTCTACGGCGGTGCCTACGGCGCACTGGAGCTGGTGACCGACGGGACTAACTGGTCCATCCTGTCGTCGGGTGGAGTGGCTGGTGCCCTACCGACCGAGCTTGGCTACGCCCAGGTCATTGCGAGTGTCACAGCCTCCGGGGGCACCGTCATCACGGCAGGGATGCCCGCTATCAAAGTGTACTGCCCCGGCGGGCCAATACGCGTGGAGCTGTTCTGCGGCGAGCTAGGCATCAGCGCCCTCGGTGATAACGGCAACCTGTACCTGCTTATGGACGGCGGGGGTGTTACCGCGGGGACCGTGGAGTCTGGTGCGGGTGCCGTCGCGGCCCCTGCCACTATCGTTTACCGCGGCACCCCCTCGGCTGGCTGGCACACTTTCTCAGGCGGCATCAACAGTAGTGCCGGAACAATCACTGCCTACGCTGGCGCGTCCTACCCGATGTTCATCCGGGCCACGCGCCAGTAACGTAACCAGGTACGAAAGCGTCTGCACAGTATTGTGGTAAAATAATCAAATGCTTCATATAGTTTCACTTCCACACACCTCGACGACTCGCGCTTTTAGCTGGTGCGCGTACACGCAGAAAGCGCTCAAGCTTGCGCGCATGATGACAGACTATGGCTACGAAGTGACGCTCTATGGCACCGAAGAGAGCGACTTCGAGAATACCGTCGCTTGTGCGCTAGCGCCGTCTGACGCGCGAGTTACCGAGCCGCAGTGGACAACGGAATACTTCGACCTAATGAACCAGCGCGTGATTGAGGAATTGCATGAGCGGCTTGAGCCGCGAGATTTGATTCTTCTCACGACAGGTTGGCCACAGAAGCCGATCGCTGATGCGTTTCCAATGCATATGGCAGTGGAATACGGTGTCGGATATGACGGCACGTTTTCCACTTATCGTGTATTCGAATCCTATGCTTGGGCGCAAGCTGTCTACGGCCGTGAAGCCGGACTAGCCGGTGAGAGTGTAATGAATAAACAAGGTAGGTTTTACGATGCCGTAATACCGAACTACTTCGAGGCGGAGGCGTTCCCTGTAGGAATGCAAGATGGCGGTTACCTTTTGTTTCTCGGTCGCGTAATCGAGTCGAAAGGTATTGGCATTGCAATAGACATCGCCAAGCGTGCAGGGCTTCCACTTGTTGTGGCAGGACAAGGTGTTTATGGAACAGGTGAACCGCCGGAAGGCGTTGAATATGTTGGCGTTGTCGGACCTGAGGTACGGGCTCGATTGATGGGCGACGCGATTGCCATTCTTTGTCCGTCGCTTTACCTCGAGCCTTTCGGCGGTGCGGCTGTCGAAGCGCAGATGTGCGGGACGCCTGCGATCACCACGGACTGGGGAGCCTATCCAGAAACTGTAGAGGAAGGCAAGACCGGGTTTCGTTGTCGGACAATGGCCGAGTTTGACCGGGCTGTTGAGCGGGCGCCGTACCTAGACCGGAACTACATCCATCGGCGAGCACATGCAAAGTATTCCACGAAGGCTGTCGCTAGGGCGTATGATAGATATTTCAAGCAACTCGATGACTTGTGGCGTGGAGGTTTTTATGAAGTAGACAATTCAAGGCGTCCGGCAGACCGGGCTCCCGTAGGTGAACCTAATGTAGTATGGCCACGGGAAGACGAGATCATTAGAGGCCTTATAGAAAGGTAGTTGAATGAGTGATCTATCAAACGCCGTAATCGCGGCGCAGGCTTTGTACAGGGCGTCAGGCGGGAAGATCACGCAGAACGGCCTTGTGACAATGGTTGCTGTAGCTGGACAGCAGTCTGCTTGGCAATCAGTTGTGCAAGCAGGCGGCAATATAGGAGACCCGCTTGTAGGTGTAGGTATTTGGCAAATTACACCTGGCACTGAAGCCGACCTTGATCCATTTGTATGTGCGCAGGCAACATGGATTTTGATGCAGCGTGAACCTAATAATCCGTATGAACCTTGGAATCTGCAGGCAGATGGGCGTACGCTTATTTGGCAGTTCGGTAAGGAACCGGATGGGACGATGGTTCAAATACATCCGCCTACTGATTATCAGTATGAAATTGCAGAACAAGCGGCCGCCGTAGTCTGGGCGGAACAACAGCAAGGAGAACCGCAAATGTTTATTGAGGCAGACAAAACGGAGAACGTGGAGGGCATTGCCATAAAGGTTGGTGACCTCTTCGAGAAGACAGTTTTCAATGGCGCATCATCGCTTCACGGCGTGCCAACTAATCTTGTATCGACCATCCCGGCGAGTTGGATCGTAAAGGATGTCAATGGCGGTTGGATCAATCGCTACGCCGGGCATATCGTCGCGGCTGTCTAATGCGCCATGAACTTCCCATGCGCGCGAGTGCGCTCACGCGCGCGACGCGGTTCAATAACATCGGCCTTGTAGGTTGGGCTGTAACAACCGGCAGTGTCGTAGTGTATGATGCCTGGGCACTCAAGACTAAGCGTCCGACGATGAGCCGCACGCTAGGCCATTATCTGGCACATCCTATTGTTGGTCCGGTGCTGGCTGGTATATGGATGGGCCTTTCGTACCATCTCCTTGTTGAAGAGCTGCTGCCTGCTTTCTTCGACGAGCGCTTTAGTCGCACCACACCGTCAGGGTTCAGTCGCAAGCTATAATGGGCTACTTCAGACGCACGGAGACGACACGCGACGACACAGTGCCTCCGTGGAGCACATCACGCTTGCGTCGGCTACTCTGTGCTATAACCTTGCACCGGCCGAAAGAATGGCCACACGGTATGCTGACGGACGATTATTACTACATCGGTACTTGCCCGTGTGGTAAGCACACTTGGCGCTGGTAATTCGCGCTAATATACAAAAAACAAACAGGAGGAAGATGACAGACACAACTACAACCGTCAAGAAGACGCCGGTCGCATCGGTTGCATTGGCAACTGGGTTTCTCGGCGGCATCAGTTCCATATTGCTCGGGTATTTCGACAAGACCGGGCTCTCGCGCCTTCTTATTGAGTTCGGTGGTGCATCTGGTTTGACCGCATTAGGCGGCACATTCCTCCACCAAATCGGACTTACCAAGTGGGGCAAGGATGTCGAGACGGACCTCAAGAATGCCTATGAAGATGTTGAAAAACATTTGAGTGCCGTCGATACGGAACTTACCGATCTTTGGGCAGAACTCGAAAAGCTTGACCCAGTTTTGGCTGCAGAAATTGCGAAGCTTCTCGGTGAAGGTGCGACAGGGGCAGTTGCGCCGCCCGGTGCGACAGGCGCCACCGGCGTGCCGGCCTAATGACTTCAATGAACATTGTGCCGGGCGCCCAAAAGCGCCCGGCGCTTTCTTGCTGTAAGGAGGCAAGTGGGTAACGAACGACTGTTGAATATTGTGCCAATGGACGAAGCACAGAGGCGCCGCCGTGCCGACTCAGATGAGTGGCTCGGTGCAGAGTTGTGTATTCACCATGACGCACTTGAGACATTGGCAAATGCGCAGGAAGACCCCGGCGCATCTAAGAGCCGTCTTTACTTCGAGCGTCTTGGACGCATGGCAGCACGCCGTCTTTATATCAATGCTGCTAAGGCAGGTTGGCTGGATGGTACTGGAGAGGATCGATGAGACCTCCGGCACTGCGTAAAAGAGAGGGTGCAGGATTTATTGCAGATATGTCACCTTCCGGCGAGAAGGCAATTTCTTTTCGCGCATTCAAAGAAACAACAGATGGGCCAATTGCAGGCATGCGCCGTGTAGGCTGTTTGATATGCAAACTGCCACAGGTGGCGGAGTTGGAACGTGAGTATGACGCCGGCGAGCGCAAGGCCGATCTTCATCGCTGGTTGCATTCGCTGGGTCACACGCACGTGACCCGTAACGCACTTGATTACCATCTTCGCGAATGCCCAAGACAGGAGCAGAAGTGACACAGAGAAAGCCTAGTGCGCCAGCGCTTATTGTACCGACTGCATCTAACTTTCAGGACTTCAAGGAAGGAGAGCGTTCTTCCGTTGTCCGTGCCGAGAATGGCAGGCTTCGCACGCGTGTGCGCGCGCTTGAGGAAAATGTGGACAGGCTCGAGCGTTTGACGTCATTCTTCGAGCAAATGGATGAACTGGACCCGGAGCCGCCGCATTGGCTAGCGCCGCCAACAACATCCGGTAATCATGCAACGGCTGTCGCGTTCCTGTCTGACACGCACTTTGACGAGGTCGTGCACGCTGCAGAAATAGGCGGGTACAATGAATACAACCGTACGATCGCGACGATACGCCTTGAGCGGTGGGCTAAGGGTATCATAAAGCTTTGCCGTGATTATCTTTCCGGTGTCAAGTGGGATGGGCTCGTGTTGATGATGGGTGGAGATATTTTCTCCGGCAATATACACGATGAACTCAAGGAAACAAACGTACAACCGCTGCCAGCATCGATGGTTTATTGGATCGAGCAATTGGATGCGGCAGTTGAGATGTTACGTGTTGAGTTCAAGAAGATTCATATCGTGGCTGTATCCGGCAATCACGGACGACAGACAAAACGCCCACGGTACAAGCAGCGCGCGTTTGATAACGTCGACTGGATGATCGCCCGCTTTATGGCGCGTGACTTCCGGCGCGACAAGAACGTGACATGGGACATTCCCGATTCGCTTGACGCCTATTTCAAGATATATGATCGAGGCCAGTACCTCGCGCACGGCGATGAGGCTAAAGGCGGCAATGGCATTGCCGGAATTTGGTCGCCAATTATGCGGTATAAGGTAAAGGTGCGAGATGCATTTATGAAGCTGGACAAGCCTTTCGATACAATGTGGCTTGGGCACTTTCACCAGTACATTGCTGGAAATGGTATAGTAATGAATGGTGCGCTCAAAGGATATGATGACTATGCCTATGGGCTCAAGTTTTTGCCTGAGCTTCCTGTACAGGCGCTTGCGGTAATTACGCCGCAACACGGAGTCTCATGGCAAACGCCAGTGTTTTGTAGTAAACGAGAAGAGGAAGGCTGGTAAATGCACATTGAACGAAGGTTCAAAAGCGGCGGAAATGAGTGGGGCGAATGGGAAGACAATTCGATCGGTGCTGTCAATGATCTTTTCACACCTGTTTTCGAAGGGCTTATGTACGGTGCACAGCGAATAACCGTTCGCGACAATGATGGTGACTTATGGCAGTATCGTGCTTGTCATCCTGATAGGGAGGTACAAGAGAAAGTGTTGCAGTGGCGCCTTACCACGGAGCGTCTCGGAAACCAAGGTGACTGGCAAAATAATCCACAACTAAGTAATGCTGCACGCGACGGCATTGAAGCTTTTCTTCGAAACCCACCAGCGTGGGGGATTAAAAGCCTTATAGTTATTGATGATGATAATGACAAGTGGGAATACCGTCTTGTCTAGGGCGTATCTTGCTGGGCCAATGCGTGGGCAACCATGGCATGGATTCCATACGTTCGATGAAGCAACTGCTTTACTTAGGAAGGTAGGCTGGGAGATTGATTCTCCGTCTGAGTATACACAATCTCTCGGCGCTGTATATAGTGAAGATGATGTTAGGCTTGAAGGCCCAGTTGAGAACGACACATTATCGCAGTTGGCAGCATGGGATTTTGCGCATGCTGCGCAGGCAGATGTAGTAATTGCATTGCCTGGTTGGGAGTCATCAGAGGGTGCCAGCGTCGAGGTGTCAATCGCGCGCTTTTGCAAGAAGCCGGTTTACGGCTTTGTGATTGGGAAAAGTATAGATGGGTTTGACCTTGTTGAACTCAAACCTGTAGGTCAATTGCCGCCGTCAATTGCTGCTGCGCTCAACAAGATCAGTGCAGTGTTTACGAGAAAGAATGCTGATTATCGAGACGAAACTGAGCCGTGGGACAGTAACTTTAGAGACACCGGCCGGCAACTGAATATGCCGGCGTCTGATGCGACCGAGATGCTCATCGCGGTGAAGCAGGCAAGGTTGCGTGCTTTACGCGCGAACGGACGACCACCGTCGAATGAAGCGGCTGCAGACACCGTTGAGGATCGTGCAGTGTATTCTGTGATAGCATTAGCTCAATTGATGGAGGCAACCGGTTGTTGATAATTTTTGAAGGCGCTAATGGAATGGGAAAAACTACGATGGCGCACGCACTTTGCGATTTGATTGATGGCGAGTATGTGCATCGTGGGCCGCCTGAAAGCAGTGCGTTAACAGAATACGTTGCACCGCTTGCCTGGTATGACACCGGTTGCGGCAAAAACATTATACTTGATCGTTGGCACTTTGGAGAAATGGTTTACGGTCCGAGTCGGCGAGGCAAATGCCTTATCGACGAACAGATGTATATTGACATAAATGAGTTCCTTGCACGACGAGGCGCCGTTGTTGTTTATTGCCACGGCAGTTCTGTCTATGCTGCGACACGAGTTGAGTTGCGTGACAATACGATTGTGAATCATCTACAACTTGCGCGTGACATGCACGATTTCGAACGTGTGCTTCGAGATTATCCGACAGTATTACGGTCGCAGTTTGAAAATCCGTTGCCATTGGAATACATACGTGCAATTGCGTATGCTGCGGAGGTTGCATGCCCAGTTTAGCAATAGGTGATATGCGTATTGGATATCAACATGTTCTAGCAATGGTACGTGGGCGTGGCGTGCAAACAACACCTCGTGGATTAGGCACACGGCAGCTTACCGGTTTTCATATCAAATTATGGAACCCGGATGATTCGTTACCGCTTGCCTGTGGGCGTAAGCTAAACCCATCGATTGCCGCTGTTGAGGCTGCGCAGCTTATTGCTGGTGAGACTTGGCCGGAGTTAGTAGTTGCAATTGCGCCGGCGTTCAAAGAGTTTATGGATGGGCCTGAGTTTCATGGCGCCTATGGTGTGCGTATCGGTAAGCAGTACGAATACGTTGTCACAGAATTGCGTCAGGACTTGGATAGTCGACGGGCACAGATAACATTGTGGAACCCGGAAAAGGATAATACAACTGGCTTCCATGATTATCCGTGTACTACCTCGCTGCAATTTATACGGCAAAACGGTAAGCTCGAGTGCCACGCACATATGCGGTCTAATGACGTGTGGCGAGGTTTCGCTTATGACGTCTTCCAGTTCACGCAGCTGCAGTATTCGATAGCCAATGCGATCGGCCTGGCAGTAGGCCCGTATCATCATTACGCAGTAAGCATGCACCTTTACGACAATGACCTTGACGCTATTGACCAGTGCTTGGAAACGTCTGTAGGCGATAAACCTGAGCAGCCGTTGCCTCATGGGCTTACGCGTGAGGAAGCGCGCACACTGTTGTGGTATGCATGGCAACCTGATAAACTTTATCAAGGCGCACAACCAGTATTACCATACACACCTGGATTAGCTTGGTATGAGGAGAGGCTCGCACGACGTTCAACGCAGCAAGTGTAAACCTAAACATAGTCGAGTCGTTCGATGATGCTGAGCGGTTTATACATTGGTTAGGTGAGCGACGTCCAATTCTCGGTTGTGATACAGAGACAGGTGGTCTTGATTGGTGGAAAGATGCATTGCGCCTTGTGCAATTTGGTGATGCGCTAACTGGTTGGACTGTGCCGTGGCAAGACTGGGGTGGGCTTGTACGTGAGGTAATGCGTCGGTATGATGGAGAGTGGGTTTTTCATAACCTCAAGTTCGACTTGCATTATCTCGAGCGCGAAAAGGCTGCGCCTCCGCGTGCGCATTGTCATGATACTGCAGTGTTGGCACATCTAATAAATCCGAATGGATGGCACGGACTCAAGCCACTCGCTAATCAGTATCTCGACAGCCGACTTAGCGCAGGACAAGATGACCTGCATACTTGGATGGCGCGCAAAGGCTGGAAGTGGTCAACGATACCTATTGACTACGCACCATATTGGTCATATGCTGCACTCGATCCGGTACTGACTGCTAATTTGTACGAAGTACTTTCGCCTATGGCTGCGCCATATAAAGATGCTTATGACCTTGAGCTTTCTGTTATGTCTTATGTGATGGATATGGAAACGTGCGGTGCACAAATAGACCTCGAGTATTGTGAACGTGAGCGTGCGGAACTTATCAAGCAGGTTGATGAGGCAACACTATGGGTGCAGAATGAATATGGCTGCGGTGTTGGTGATGTAGCGGTCGCGGCGCGCCTACTGAAGGAAGGTGTGATACTCACGGCTGAGACGCCTACTGGAAAGTGGAAACTTGATGCTGAGATACTTGAGGCAATAGACCATCCACTTGCTCAGGTAATACTCAAGCGGCGTAAGGCACAGCGGTTGTCTAATGCATTCTTCCGTAACCTGATAAACGACAATGATAATGGTGTTGTGCACTGCGACATCAAAACGCTCGGTGCGCGCACAAGTCGTATGGCAGTATCACGGCCGGCGTTACAGCAGGTGCCACGAGGAAGACAAGCACGAGATGCATTTATTCCTAGGCAAGGTAACCTACTTGTCGATATCGATATGGACCAAATTGAACTCCGTCTCACCGCGCACTTTACCGGCGATGATGGAATGATCGCCGCCTTCTTCGAAGCTGATTCGACAGGCGGCGATATTTTTACGAACATGGCCAGGATGCTGACCGGTGACGAGACATTGCAAAAAGAAAGCAAGATGCGTCAGGACACAAAGCAGGCTGCGTACGCTAAGGTTTACTTCGCCGGTGTTGAAACGTTTGCGCACCGGGCAGGCGTTTCTGTCGATGAAGCTGGGCCTTTTCTTGCTTCATATGACAAGGCATTTCCCGGTGTCAAGCAATGGCAGGATAAAGTAATTGCTGTTGCGCGCAAGCGGCTCAAAGAAGAAGGTGTGGCATATGTTATAACGCCTTGGGGTAGGCGCTTGACAGGCGATGATGACAAACTGTACGCGCTGGCTAACTACATTATTCAGGGTACGGCCGCAGACTTTTTGAAATCAAAGATAGTTGACCTCGGCTCGGCCGGCCTACTTGACTACGCTGTCCTGCCGGTGCACGACGAATTGTTGTTCGACGTACCAGCAGATGAGGCCGCGGATTTTGCGGTCGAGGCAGCTGCTATAATGAGAGAAGACAAAAGATTCGCGGTGCCGCTAACGTGTAAGCCGGCGATAGGAACTAGTTGGGGCGAGACACATGGCTGAGACGATCTTGTTTATCGTAGTTGGTGTTCTCTCGGTCGGCGATATATTGGCTCGGTTAGTTTCCGTGGCGCATCGTCATCATGTCAAGATGGTGGCGCAAGAAGTTGCGAAGGTACTGGAGCAGAGAAATCAATGAGGATATTGGCCGTCGATCCGGGCGGGACAACTGGGTGGGCGCTATGTGATGAGGTTACTTTCCCTCTTGTACATTCAGGCCAAGAGGTAGATCAATTCAAGTTTTGTGCAATGGTTGATAGTTATGTAGAAGTGGAGGTTGACATTATTATCTGTGAGTCATATACAGTGACGCCTGCAACAATCAAGTTGTCACGTGAGTACGCAGCACTCGAGATTATCGGCACGCTGCGGTACCTTGCTAAAAAGCATGAGAGAAAGTTCAAACTCCAGTCGCCGGCAAGTGCGAAACGGTTTATGACAAATGAGCGTTTGCATAACCTTGGATGGTGGCGGCCCGGCGAGGATCATGCTCGCGATGCGCTACGGCACCTCGGCCTTTACCTTGCGGAAGTTTGCAACAATCAGGAGGTGCTGAGTGCCTAAGTGCCCAGTTTGCGGCGGCCCTGTTTATCCGTGCTCGTATGAGCCTTACTGTTGCGGTGAATGTGAAAAGAGCGGCCAGGATAAGTCGAGGTTGAATTATGCCTAAGTTTGTGCTAGTAGATTATCTGTTTCACCTTGTCAACGACCATGGCATTGAGGAGACAAAGCAGTTACGGGAATCTGGACTGGAGAGGCTCGAAATGTTGCACGCTGCCGCGCACGCGCGCGAGGATGTTATACTCGTTGAGGCTGAAATTATTACAGCTGAAGAGGCGGCACAGCGTGCCGCGTTCAAGGAGAAGCTGCAATCAATAGGGTACACAAAGTCGATACAATGGAGACGTGGCAAACAGAAAACTAAAGGTTTTGGGCCGGTGACACATTAGTGCCATATATTTACCGTAGGCCGCTGCCGAACAATCATAGTTGCCATCCGCCTCAGGATGAGAAACGTGACTTCTGTTGTGTAGACTTGACAGAGGATAATGGTTTAGCGCGTGCCGGTACGATTTGGCTTTGTTTGGATTGCGGTACGGCGTGGCGTTGTAGGTGGCATACTCGTTGTACAGGTGAAGGGCCTTGGTCGGTATGGTGGAGAGTTACTCGGAGGCAATTGAAAAAGTTGGGTAAATGGCAACCGCAGAACTAGACGAAAGTAAGCCCGGTTGGATTGCGATTGATTGTCTGTTTCGTGACAAAGACTTGATTCGTGCCGTACCAGGTGCGCGGCAAATACTCGGTGAGCTACGTCGTTGGCGCGTACCATTGTCATGGACATCTTGCCTGGCATTACGCGGTATCTTCGAGGACCGACTTGAGGTTGGGCCTTTGTTGGCAGCCTGGGCGTATGACGAGATCGAGACGCGAATCAATCCGGTAATGGCGGCGCGTGCAGACGCGCTTGACCCGGCAGCATGGGAAAATGGCGAGTTTGGATATCAACCTCCGGCGACACGATTCCTCGTGTTGTCTGGTGGCGCTATTCTTGGTGATGACATGGGCACCGGTAAAACAGTCACAGTAATTCGCGCGCTTGAGGATATTGGCGACTCTGCATATCCATGCCTAGTCGTGGCCTTGCGTGTCGGTAAGCGTGTGTGGGCCAGGCACTATGCTAAATGGGCGCCGAACCGAACAGTGACAGTTGTAGATTCTACAGGCAGTAAGAAGACGCGCCAATTGGCAGCTAAGACAGATGTTGTTATCACGAATTACGAGTCGCTTCGAGGCGCTAGCCGGCTGGCGCACTACGGGTCGTGTAGGCTGACAGACAAGGAGAAGCTCCCAGGGCTCCTAAATCGTCACTGGGGGGCCGTCGTGGCTGACGAAGCACACAAGGCTAAAGACCCGCATTCGAAGCAAACCAGGGCATTGTGGGGCGTCGGACAGACTGCTGATTTACGGATCGCTGCCACCGGAACGCCTGGCGGCCCGGCTGATATGTGGAGCCTTCTTCATTTCGTGGCGCCTGATGAGTGGCCAAGCAAGTCTACATTTATCGACCGGTATTGCGAAGTCACATATGGATGGCACGGCGGCACAGAGATAAAAGGCTTTCGCGATGATACGCGTGCTGAGTTTTGGGCAGCAGCCGAACCGCGATATATTCGTCGACCGAAGGAACTTGTACTGCCGAAGTTGCCGCCGAAGGTTTACGAAACGCGTTGGGTAGAGATGGGCGTAAAGCAAGCGAAGGCTTATAAGGAAATGAAAGAACGCCAGGTCGCCGAACTTGACGGTGGAATAACTGGCGCATTCAACGGTCTCACCAAACTCACGCGTCTCTCCCAGTTCGCGAGCGCCTTCGCTGAACTGGTCGAGGACGGTGAGGATGAAGATGGCCGGCTAAAGTTCAAGGTCCTATTGTCTGAGCCGTCAAGCAAGTGCGACGATACCGAGGAGTTTATCGATGAGATGGCTGGACGGCCGGTAGGTATTTACGCCGAGAGCTTGCAACTCATAAATCTACTCGCTATTCGGTTGGACAAAGCCGGGATCAAGTATGGTAGAATAACTGGTGACGATAATGACAAGCAACGCGATCAGGCACAGGAAGACTTCATAAACGGTGAAATTACGGTTATGCTTTTGACGATAGGTGCAGGCGGTGCGAGCATCGATTTGACGACGGCCGGCACTGGGTACTTTATGCAGCGATCGTTTTCGCACATGAATGACAAGCAGGCAGAGGACCGATTCCACCGGGCTGGGCAGAAAGCCGATAGCGTATTGTTGGTTGATGGTATTGCGCCTGGCACTGTTGAGGAGACGGTTGTTTTCCCGACGCTTGGAGAGAAGTCTGATTTATACGACGAGGTCACACGTGACCGTGCATTATTGAGGAGGCTAATAGGCTAATGCCTGACAAAGAAAGACTGCCAACAAAGGCAGAAGAAGAGAAGTCGCACGCTGAAGCACAGGCTGCTTTAGCCTTGACGGAAAAGTATAAGGCCGAGGCTGAAAACTTTCGCGCCGAGACTAACAGGCTAGGTATAGAAATAGGATCGGCAAAAGAGCAGGCAAAGGCAGAAATTACTTCGCTTGCCATAGAGCTAGATACAGCGCGCTTAGGCGCGCGCACGCAAGCAGCTACTACTGCGATGGTGGAACTCGAGCTAAAGCAACGCAATCACACCGAGGATGTGCGGATGTCATCGGACATTTACCAGCACCGGTTTACGTTTGACCAGCCGGTAAACATGGTGACTGTCGATAATGCACTCGACATTCTGAAGTATTGGGAAAGCCATGACGAGAAGCCGGGTGACATTGAGTTTGTTATTGTCTCGCCTGGCGGCGACGTTGTGGCTGGCATGTACCTGTTCGATTACCTGCAGGGCATGAAGCGTAATGGCTGGATTGTCACGACGGTTACATACGGCATGGCCTATTCAATGGGCGGCATTCTCCTGCAGGCGGCGTCGCCTGGTAAACGTACAATGTCTGCAGAGGCAATGTTGCTAATCCATGAAGTCAGTTCGTGGGGGCTCGGCGGTAAAACCGGCGAAGTTGAAGATGACATGGAGCGTATGAAGAAATGGCAAGATCGCATTGTCGATATCTTCATTTCGCGCGCCGGAGGTAAGATAACGGCGACTGAGTTCAAGCGCCGGTGGAAGCGTAAGGACTGGTGGATTATGTCCGATGAGGCGCTCGCACTCGGCCTTGTTGACGTGGTGCGCTAATGCCGGAACCACGGGCGCACGGTATGGCACACGGCATAGATGTCTTACCGTCGCAAAATCCACCAGGCCGTCAACCTCCTTATCATTATCCCACTGTGCGCAGGGATGTGGTAAATCAACCTTATCTCGGTGCTGACGAAACGATCTATCCGGCAAAGGTAACATTTACTTACTCGAGCGGGCGGCCACCGGTGTTGAACGGTTTACCGGTGTTGAATTGTAGAGGGTTTACTATCAAGGCAGGTCCACCAACGATATTGACAATAACAGTTGACGAGCCTGGGCGTGGAGATGTTACTAACACATACGAGCTAATACGTGCCTAATGCGGCGCGGCATGGTGAAGCAGAATGGCGAGGTGCCACTGCTTTCCTGCTAGCGAAAGGTGTTTATCCGTCGCCTGGCGCAATACAGCAACACCATACAGAAGAGACAAGAGCAAAAATGCGCGAGTCACATAGGGCAAGAAGGGCTGCAGAATGCTAGGGCCAGACGGAATGCGGCACGTGTCAAATAGTGAGATTCAATGTTTCAAGGAGTGCCGGC
>Ga0302221_10001637_pt1 | contig 14278 bp, 12 predicted proteins | sample II_Palsa_E2_1_FD_193517 | JGI IMG/M metagenome (GOLD analysis project Ga0302221, IMG submission 193517) | Peat permafrost microbial communities from Stordalen Mire near Abisko, Sweden - II_Palsa_E2_1 | ecosystem: Environmental > Terrestrial > Soil > Palsa > Peat permafrost | place: Sweden... | reverse complement strand
GACCGCGGACGCGGTGACGTTCCAGGCGCGCGTCCGGGGCCCCGCCGATGACCCGATAGCTGCCCGGCTGGCCGCGGACACGCTGGACGCCCTCATCCTGTCCGCCCCGTTCCCGGTGCAGGTGGACGGGACGACGGTCGTCCACGTGCACCGGCTGGCCGGGCGGCCCTCCATGCTGCCGCTGGATGAGGCCGACAAGCGTTTTGAACTGACCGCCAGCTACGTGATCGTGATCGGAGTTTTATGGCTACCGGACCGCGGCTTGCCGTCATCCCCGCCCTGTTCAATACCGGCCCTGCGGCGTCGGTGTTCCCGCTCTACGCGACGGTCGGCACGGCCGGTGTCGACGCGGCAGGCGCGGGAGGGACCGCGTTCGCCACCGCCTGGGGCACGAACCTGGGCGTGATGATCCCGAACGCGTCCAACGGCGGGGTGTGGCTGTACTACACGTGCGGGGCCGTCACCCCCTCCTACCAGGTGCTGATCGGGGACCTGGCGGGCACCTCGGGGCAGGTGCCGCCCGCCACCGCGGAGGCCGGGACGCTGGTCACGTCCTCGTCGGGGTGGCTGGGGCCGTTCAGCCCGTCCACCTACAACCAGCAGGCGCCGACGACCGTGACCTACAGCGGGGCGATCAACACGACCGCGCTGACCTCCGCGGCACTGGGCTGCGTGGTCATCGACTTCTCCTCTGGCGCGTCCCTGTGCGTCAGGGCCTACCAGAACGTGACGGTGAACCCTTGAGCGAGACCAGCACCCCGGCATCCCCGCCAGCGCCCGGCAGGCCCGCCACGGCTCCCTCAGCGGCCCCTGCGCAGACACCGGCGCAGGTGCCGGGTGCCGCTGCCGGGAGCACGTCAGCGGCCCTGGCCGAACCCGATCCGGCGCTGGCATCCGGTCCGCCCGCGGCGTCTCAGGACGCGTCGGGGCTGGCCGCGAAACTCGAGGCGCAGCTGGCGGACCTCCGCGCCGAAGCGATCGCCGGGGCGAAGGCGGTCCTGCGGGTCCTGCCGCCGCACTCCGCGATGACCTGGGCCGGCCACACGGTCACCGACGAGCCCACCGAAGTCCCCGCGTCGGCGGTGCCCGGCCTTTCCGAGGCCGCGATCAACGCTGGCGTCAAACTAATCCAGGAGCTGTGACGTGGCTATCGTCCCGCTGAACTACACGCCCCCCGCCTACACGACCACCAACGTCCTGTATGGCGTCGGCGTGCTGTTCACCGCTGCTACCGGCACCGCCGTGCCCGGCGACGCCTACTTGGGATACGGCACGAGCTGGACCGGGCTGGGATGGAACTACATCGGCGGGACGCTGGATGGCGTGACGCTCACGTTCGCGCCGACCACTCAGAACATCATCATCGAGGAACAGCCGACCCCGGTGGGCGTGGCCGTGTCGACGGCCGACCTGACCGTGACCTGCAACCTCTCGGAAGAGACGCTGAACAACGTCAGCTTGGCGTGGGGTAACTCCGGGACGCAGGCCGTGACCGCCGCGGGGGCCAGCCAGCCCGGCAAGACGGTCCTCACCCTGTCGACCGTGTTCCCGTCGCTCAGCCTCGCGTTGATCGGCAAGAACCAGTCCGGGTACGCGCGGGTCTTGTACATCCCGACCGTGATCAGCGCCGGCCAGGTGGCGACGGCGTACCGCAGGGCCGCGCAGCAGCGCGTGTACCCGCTCACTTTGTCCGCTATCTGCCCATTTAGCTCGATTACGTGGAGTGACCTCACGTCACTTGCTACCTCCTAGTAGTCTGTGCGTCACGGATAGTCACCACCGGGAAGGAGCGGACTATTGCCAGCGTTCAGTGCCGAATCCGTCGTAGAGGCTTTGGACTTCTCGTTCAAGCCGTACACGGACGCGGCGGGAACCATCCGGGAGCCCACGGACAAGCAGATCGCCTCGTTCCTGACCGGCGTGAAAAAGGTGGTCAAGGAGTCGGAGGACAAGCTGCCGCATGCGGACCCGGCGGACCCGGCTGCGGTGGTGGAGGCGATGGCCGACCTAGACCCCGAAGACGTCGTGTCGCTGATGGGCAAGATGGCCGCGCTGTACGCCTCCTTGTGCTCCGGCGACCCGTCCAAGGCGCAGATCCTCGCCCTGCCGATGCGGGTCAGGCAGCAGTTCTACAACTGGCTGCAGCAAGAGGTGATGTCCCCGGAAGTCGGACCCGGCGCTGGGAGAGCGCGGACGGGCTCCCCGCTGCGCGCAGTCGCCGGGTAATCCTCTATTCGGTCCGCCGGTACCTCGGTTTCGCCGAGGAGGAGTGGGATGAGCTGTCGTGGGACCGGCAGCACGCGTATCTGGACGGGCTGTCTGAGGACGAGTCGGTGCCGTTCAGCTTCCAGCCGGCAGAGACTGCCGTGCCCGGCGGGGCGATGGGGCCGCGGGTGCGGACCGGGGTGAAGACCGAGGCGGAAGTGGTCGACCTGACGGCGATGATCGCCCAGATGGAAGCCGGCCGTAAACCGGGCGGCGGCTGATGGCCTTCGATGCCGGGGCGATCGAGGCCCGCCTTACCATCAACCCGTCGGAGTTTAATTCCGAGCTGGCCGCAGCTGAGGCCAAGCTTGACGCGCTGACTAAGGACCACAAGGTCCGCATCTCGGCGGTCTTTGATAACGCATCGCTTTCGCGAGCTCGAAAGATGTTTGCGGACCTGGACAACATGATCTCCAGGGACGCGGCGCAGCGGCTCAGGAGCTCGCCGCAGGGGTCGGTGCTAGGCGCGCTGAACAGCCTGTTCTCCCCCCACCCGGTATCCGGCGCCCCGACCCCGCAGATGTCCGCGCAGTCGGGGCTGCTCGGCCAGATGATCACCCAGCAGGGCGGCGGAGGGCCTGCCGTCGGTGCCGCCGCCGCGTCGCCGGTGCGGCAGGCGCCCGGCAACGCGGCGCCCGCAGCCAGCACCGACAACATCATCAAGCAGGTACTCACCGGCGGCGGGGGGACAGCCGCGGGCGGCGCCAGCCTGCAGCAGCAGCCCGCCATCCTGTCCGCGGTCCCGCAACTGCAGCAGCTCCAGCAGCTCCTCGGGCAGATCAGCGACGGGATGTCCGGGCCGGGGCAGGCCGGGACTGAGGCTGTCGCCGCGTTCCAGGCGCAGCTGACGCAGGCGGCCACGGCGCTGGACGCCCTCAACCAGGCCATCGCCGCGCCCCAGCAGCTCGACGTGGACAACACCGAGGCTCTCGCCTCGGTCGCGCAGGTCGCGGCGGCGGATGAGGCGCTGAAGGCGATGACGGCCGGGGGGACACCGCTTGCGGGGAGTGGCACCGAGAACGTCTCCGTGAACGTCACGGGTCTCGCCGCGGCCCAGCAGCAGGCATCAGGGCTGCAGAAGTCGCTGGCCGGGGTCGGTCTCGCCGCAGGCGCGTCGGGAGCCGGGATGGCCAGGCTCGGCGGGGCCGCGAAGTCCGCCGGCTCCGATGCCGAGGCGGGCGCCAAGTCGTTTTTCGACCTGACCCGGCAGGTGCAGCTGTGGGGCGGGGCGTTCGGCAGCACCGAGCTCATCGGCCAGGTGCAGCTGTGGCACATCCTCCTCGACGGCCTCATCGAGACCAGCGTGATCGTGGTCGAGACGACGCTGACGATGGCGCAGACGATCATCACGACGCTGCCGATCTGGAAGCAGCTGTACACCAACATCAAGTCGACCGACGAGGTGGCGCATGCGTTCGGGTTGAGCCTCGGGCCCGTCCACATCGGCTTGTCCCAGCTCCAGAAAGACCTCCAGCCGGGAATCCTGGAGCTGTACGGCGGGGCGATGGGGCTGATCGGGCACCAGTCCTCGGTGGCGGCCGGCGGCATCCAGATGGTCGTGACCGGGTTCGATGACTGGATCGCGAAGCTGGACCTGTTCACGAAAGCGCAGGGATCGTCCGGCGCGATGCTGGTGTCCGGCTACAACATCATGAAGCAGCTGGCCGCCATCGTCGACACGCTCGGGGTGGCGTTCGAGAACCTGCTGAAATCCGACCCGGGGACCGTGCATTACCTCCTGGACGTGGTGGAAGCGGGCGCGAAGCTGATCCAGCTGTTCAGTGAGATCCCCGCGCCGATCCTGAAGACGGTCATCGCGATCCACGGGTTCCTGCTGTGGGGCGGGCTGCTGTCCGACCTGGTGATCAAGATGGCCTCCCCGATGGTGAAGCTCGGGTCGGACCTGGTGATGCTGGCCGGCAACGCCGGGATACTCGGCAAGTCGTTCGAGAACGTGTCCGGGGGGTTCCTGGCGTTCGGGCAGAACGCCGGTTTCTTCGGGTCGAAGATCCAGGCCGCGCGTATCCCGGTCACCGACCTGCGCGAGTCGGTGGATGACGTCGGGACGTCCACGGAGCGGACAAGCGGCCTGCTGGGCGCGCTGACCGGCTCCATCGGCGTGACAGCCGTCGCGATCGGCGGCGGGGTGCTCGCGCTCGGGGCCCTGGCCTACTGGATGACCACCGCGGACACCGCGACCCACGCCCTGATCTCGACGCTGGACACGGGGGTGGACGCCGATAACGCCAGCACGGCCATCCTCGCCATCAACACCTCCATAAGCACGCTGGACACGGCGATCACGAAGGTCAGCCCGCACATCCAGACCCTGAACGACCAGACCAGCCACCTCCAGGACGTCGCCGGGAAGAACCTGGAGGCGTTCGGCGCCGCGGTGGGTGACCTGTTCACCGGGGATGCGTCGTGGAACCAGGCCGGCGACATCTTCGCCAAGCTCGGCAACACGATCGACGTGAGCGCGAAGTCGATGGTCTCCTGGTTCGGCCTGATCCACTCCAGCATGGACAAGGCGTCCGATATCAGCGCGTTCAAGGGCGCGATCATCAACCTGACCGGCGAGCAGGACAACCTGTTCAAGGAGACCGGCGGCCTCATCAGGCAGGGCTACAGCTACTCCCAGTCGCTCGCCCTGATGGACCTCGCCGGGGTCAGCGCCGGGGACTCGTTCGCCTTGATGGCGCAGAAGGTCGACAACCTGATCAAGGGCTACGAGGAGATGTCCGTCCAGGGGCCCATCCTGGCCAGCGCCGTCGACGCGGTGACGTTCGCGTCGGAGCAGCAGAAATCCGCGGTCGCCGACATCACCGCCGGCTGGACGGCGTTCCTCGGGGTGGTCACCGGGGGCGCCTCCGCGTTCATCACGTTCGAGCAGGGCATGAACACGATGAACGCCGACGCCGCCGCGTCCGGCGCGTCGATGGGCGGCGTCGGGACCGCCGCCCTGGTGCTCAAGAAGTCGCTGGGCACCGTCAGCGACGCGTCACTCACGCTGCAATCACAGTTCCAGTCCCAGATCACGAACGCCGAGGCGGTCCAGGCCGCGCTGCTCAACCAGGCGAGCGCCGCCGGGCTCGGCGCCAAGGGCACCGCGATGCTCACCCAGGCCGGGAAGGATCTCGTCGCGCAGCTGATCCCCACGGCGTCGGGCAGCAAGGAGGCCACCGCCGAGCTGTACTCGTTCGCGCAGCTCGCCGGGTACACCGGGCCGGACAACCTGAAGTCGCTGACGAAATGGCTCGGGAACACCAAGGACGCGGCGAAGGGCCTCGACAAGATCGTCTCGACCCTCACCATCGACTCGGCGAACCTGGCCACCGACATGAACGCCCTGGCCTCGGCGCTCCAGCAGAACCTCAACACGGCGATGGCCGCGGCCATCTTCCAGGCCGACGGCGGGCAGGCGGCGTTCGACAACTTCGCGACCGCCGTCCGCGGTGCCCACGGGAACGTCAGCGACCTGATCCCGACCGCCCAGAAGCTGGCCACCGGACTCATCGAGACTCTCGGCAACACGACCCAGGCCGAGGACGAGTTCGTCGTCTTCGCCGAGAAGATGGGCCTGAGCCAGAAGCAGGCGGACGCGCTGTGGGGCTCGCTGAACCTGGGCGGCAAGGCCCTCAGCGCCGCGCAGTCCGCGGTCGCGAGCTACTCGGCGGCCGTCACCGGGGACTTCAAAAGCCAGGCCGCCGCCGCCGCCAAGGCGCAGACCGGGATCGCGAACCTCACCACCGCCACCTCCGAGAACGGGTATGAGTCCCAGAAGGCCCAGGCCGCCCGCCAGCAGCTGATCGCCGACCTGATCGGCTGCGGGGTCAAGTCCGGCACCGCGACGACCGCCGTGGACAGCTACTCCGCCGCGGTCGCGCAGAACGGTGCCGACTCCAGCCAGGCAGCGGCGGCCCGCAAGGTCCTGATCACCGACATCCTCGACGCGGGCAGCAACGCGGCGGCAGGCCAGACCGAACTGGCGAACTACACCGCCGCCGTGAAGGACAACGGGGCCAAGTCCGACGCCGCCAGGGCGGCGCGGGCGGCGCTGATCAAGGACCTGGAAGCCACCGGGCTGAACGCCCAGGCCGCCAACGGGCTGGTCGACGGGCTCACCTCCTCGCTGCAGGGCCTGGTCAAGGGCAGCCCGTACGCCGTGAAGCTGAAGGAGACCGGCGCGGGCACGTTCGTCATCAACGGCAATGTCGCCCCGACGCCCTCCGGCGGCGTGAACTACAACACCGCCGTGACCAAGGCGGAAGGCGGGCTGATCACGGGGGGCTCCGGCCCCACCGCCGATGACGTGCTGATCCGGGCGTCGGGCGGCGAGTGGGTCGTGCAGGCGTCCTCCGTCGCCAAGTACGGCGGTCCGGCGATGGCCGCCGTCAACGCAGGGAAAGCCATGATCGCCTACGCCGCCGGCGGGGCGGTGCCCGGCTACAGCGGCGGCATCGGGGGGCTGGCCGGCGCGACCGCCACCGACTGGTACGACTTCCAGTCCGCCGTGACGGACGCCATGGAGAAGTCGATGACCACGGCGTTCAGGACTGCGGCAGCCGCGGCGGTTGCCGGGATGAAGGGTACCGCAGCGGCATATAATGGACCAGGTACGCTGTCGGCCCAGGCGATCATGGGGTACTGGACCGGGGCGGGCGGCCCCGGGGGGCAGACAGCGAACATCGCGCAGGCCATCACGGGCCCGGAATCGGGGCGACGGCCCGGCGCGGTCCAGCAGGGCCAGCCGTACGGCTGCGTGCCGCTGGATACCCGCATCCTGACCCGCCGCGGATGGCTGGCCCACGACCAGGTCCGGCCCGGCGACCAGACCATCGGCTACAACCCTGATTCCGGCCGGTCCGAGTGGACGCTCATCACTGCCGTCCACCACTACGACGACGCGGAAGTCTGGCGGATCGGGAACAATCGCTGGCACGCCGACGTCACCCCGGATCACCGCTGGTGGTCCGACACCGAGACCGAGACCGGCACCCGGGGCGAGTTCGTCCGTACCCGCGACCTCGGTGCCCATCACCGCATCCGGCTGGCCGCACCTGCCGACACCGACGGCATCCCCGGCCTGTTCCTGCACGAATGCGCCATCATCGGCTGGCTGATGGGCGACGGGCACGTAGGTAAGGGCCAGAATCACGGAGTTCCCGCTGACTGCTGGGAAGCGCGCATTTACCAGTCCAAGCCGGGACAGGTGATTAAGATCCGGGCGCTACTCGCAGGCATCCCGCATACCGAACGGACCCGGCAGCGCGGCCCAGTGAGAATGCTGTCACACGAGTTCAGGCTCAGCCGCGCATACGCTAACGACCTGCTGAAGCGGGCGCACTGGGGTGAGATGACGCCGGAAGAGTTCGTGCTGGCGCTCTCGCCCGATCAGCGCATCGCCTGGCTCGCCGCGATGATCGACGCCGAGGGTAACCACATCAAGGACACCGTCGCGGAGCGCGGGCCGTCCCGCGGCGCCCGTCCGGCGCCCGGCACCTTCACCCGCATCTCCCAGGTCGACGGACCGATGCAGGACGCCATCACGCTCGCGGTGTACCTCGATGGGTGGAACCCGTCCCGGTCTCCCGTCCAGCCCGAAACCAGCCGCCAGGCGCACCAGCAGCCCGCCGCCAACATCGGGATGAGGCGTCCCCACGTCACCGCCGGGCGATCACACACAGTGACAATTCTGGGAAAGTTTGCAGTTTGGTGCGTTTCGACTAAACTGGGCTCGTGGACCGCTGACCAGGACAAACACGTATTTCTCACCGGGAACTCGACTGGTTGGGGCTTGTGGCAGATCACTCCAGGTGACAGCGAACCGCAGGCCGGCATCAACAGCGCCCTGCTGAACCCGCACAACAACGCGATAGCCGCCGTCGCCAAGTACCGGGGTTCGGGCGGCTTCAGCCCGTGGACGACGTTTGAGGACGGGCTGTACATCCCGTACCTTCTCGGCGGCATCCAGGCGGGGCTGTCCGACCCGGCGCCGTCCGGTTACGCCAAGGGCGGGCTGATCACCGAGCCGATCATCGGGTTCGGGCAGCACACCGGCCGGAGTTACACCTTCGGCGAGAACGGCAAGGAGTGGGTCACCCCGGCGGGCGGTCCCGGCCCGGCCGGGTCCGGCGGGGTGCTGGCCAACAACCTGTCCATCATGATGCCCGAGGGCGCGTCGCTGGCCGCGGCGTTCACGGAGCTGAACTTCCGCCTCAAGGTCGCGCAGCAGCAGGGCTGGGCAGGACTGGTGACCAGTGGCTGACCCCGTGCTGACGTCCGGTCAGTATTCAATTGGCGCCGACGGCTCGAGCACCGCGTTCGTGTACGGCGGCACCGGCCCCTACGCGAACAGCATCCAGGTCAGCAGCACCGCCGTCGACACCGGAACCGTCAGCGTGCAGGACCAGGCGATCGTCGGGCAGGACGGCCTGCTGTTCGGTGTCGACACCCTCCCCGGCATGGTCGTCACCCAGACAGGCCAGGCGTATTCCCTGCCGGCCCCTGCCGCGGCGATGGACGCCTACTCGGCGCTGTCCGCGGCGTGGAACGCCCCCGCGGTCCGGCTCGCTGACGGGGCGGTGCAGGTGCTCCGCGCGTACTACCGGGGCTCCGCGGTGGTCAGGCGCACCTACGGGCGGGGCCGGAAGATCATCCCCGCATACGGGATGGTGAACCAGGGCCTGGTGCCGTTCACCGCCCAGTTCCAGTCCGCCGACAACACCTGGTATGAGGACGTGAAGTCCTCCCTCACCCTCACCGCCTCGCCGAGTTTCCGCGGGTCGCTGACCACTCCGTGGACGCCGCCGCTGGCGCTGACCGCCACGTCGAACTACCAGCAGAACACGCTGGTCAACGCCGGGCCGCTGCCCACCTGGCCGGTCATCACGTTCACCGGGCCCGTGTCCTACCCGGGGATCACGTTCATCAACACGCCGGTGTCGATCGGGTACCTGGGTGCCCTCGCGGCCGGGGCCAGCCTGGTGATCGACACCCGGCCGTGGGCGCGGACGGCGCTGCTGAACACGGGCGCGTCGGTGGCCGGGTACCTGACCGGCAGCGCGATGCTGTCCCTGCAGGTCCAGCCGGGTGCGACCGTCGTGCATTACACCGGCCAGGATTACACAGGGTCATCAACATGCGTCATATCCTGGCGCTCTGCCACCTTGAGCATCGGGGGTTCCACGTGACGTTCCAGACCGCAGCCGCCTTTGTCGACGGAAATACAGAGTCAGGCAACTTCCTGCGCCTGATGCTGCAATCGAGCACGGCCGGCAGCCAGGGCATCGTCGGCGCGCAGGATCTGCTGGTCACCGCGAACACGGTCAACAACTCCGGCATCAACATCGCGTCGGGGGCGTGCGTGGTGTACGGGGCGGAGACCGCGTTCCAGGGCTCCTATTACGGGTACAACGTGGGCCTTGACACCAGCCTGACCATCGCGGCGACGAGCGGCACGATCCGGTCGGACATGATCGTGATCCGGGCCGAGGACCCCACCTGGTCCGGCAGCCCGTGGGGGAACCCGGCGTCGGGGCAGATCCTGTTCCCCCGGGTGCTGTCCAACGTCGCCGCGGGGCTGACCACCGTGCCGGGCGGCTACTCGGCCATCCCGCTGTGCCGGATCGACATGCCCGTGTCCACGTCGGCGGTAAGCCAGGCGTACATCCATGACCTGCGGGCGGTCGCGCAGCCGCAGCGGATCATGCAGGTGGTCACCGCCGCAGGGCCGGGTTCGGTGACCAACTGGACGGCAGGCACCACCCCGGTCGCCTGGCCGCCCGGCGCCACCTGGCAGGTCGCCGTCCCGGCGTGGGCCACCACCATGGTCTGCTCCTGGGTGATCGGGGAAGCCTCCTACATCTCCGGCTGGGCACGCGGCAACGTCGGCCCGGTGTTCGGCGCGTCGGTGACCGCGCCCGCCCTGACGTTCACGCAGCCGCTCGTATCGGCTACTGCCGGCCCCGAGCACACCATCGCCGGCGGGTTCACCGCCGCGATCCCCGCCAGCCTGCGCGGCACCACCCAGACGATGCAGTTCTCCCAGGTCGCCAACGGACAGACCGGCCTGATGGCGGCCACCGAGGCCACGTCCACCTCGGTGACCTACGAGTTCCAGCAGCTGGCGAGCTCGTCATGAGCGAACCCCAGCGGACCTCGACCAGGATCGAGCGCTACGACGAGGAGCAAACGGAGTGGGCGCGTGCCCTGCTCGGCCTGCCGCCGGACGCCACGCTCACCTCCGCTGACTTCGCTGCGGCCGGGGTCACGCCCTACAGCGTCACCGGCGAGGACGACTGCAACGCCATCGTCGGGACCGGGTGGGCGGCGATGCTCGGCGGGATCGCGGGCACCACCGTCCCGAACAAGCTGTCCGCGACCTACGGGCGGATCGGGGTCGGCACGGGCACCGTGACCACCTCGTGGGCCAACACGTACCTGTCCGGCGACACCGGGTCGGCCAGCACCACCAGTTACTATCAGCTCTGCGGCACCGCCCCGGTGATCGTCACCTCGAGCGGGCCCGCGACCCTGACGCTTTCCGCGTCGTTCGGGGGCACCGCTGCGCTGTTCGCCTGGAACGAGTTCGGGGTCGACAACGCCCCCGCGTCCGGGGTGTACCTCAACGGCCTCGCCGGCGGCTACATCCTGTTCAACCGCGGCGTGTGGTCACCAGGTCAGGGCACGAAACTTTCAGGACAAACGTGGCCGATCAGTGTCGTTATGACGTTCGGATATCCGTCAGGTGACAACGTGCTCTCGGCGGTCGGTCCTTGACCATCTCCGCGCCGGAATCCGGCACCGCGCTCGACACCGCGACCGTCACCGAGACGATCGCGATCTCTGCGTACGAGCGCGGCGGCGGTCAGGACAACGCCGTCGTCTACAAGACGGTCGCCGCGCCCGTCCCCGCCCCGGCGGCGCTGCCCGCAAGCCCGGCGTTCATCCTGAGCCAGATGCCGCGGATGCACGCGCAGAACCTGCTCACCGGCCAGTGGTGGCACCGCGACGTGCAGGGCATCAGCAGCCCCTCGATCACGTGGGCGCTGAACGCGCCCGGCACGTTCTCCTGCACCCTCGCCCCGCCCCGCCCCGACATGCTCGACGCCACCGGCAACCCCGTGCTGCAGGAATGGCGGGACGCGATCTACCTGGAGGAATCCAACCAGATCAAGTTCGGCGGCATCCTCACCTCCTCCACCATGGCGGGCCCGGCGTGGACGCTGACCGTGATGGAGTTCTCCGGCTACCCCAACGGGATGCTGTACGAGGGCCCGGACTTCTCGGTGACCGGCATCGACGCGCTCGACGCGGTGCGGTACATCTGGAACTGGCTGCAAGCCCAGCCCGGCGGGGACCTGCAACTGCAGCTCGGCACCGGAGAGTCCGGGGTGCTGCTCGGCTCCCAGGCCCCCGCGGGGGCCGCGACGACGCTGAGCGCCAACGCGGCGGCGGGCCAGCCGCAGATCTACGTCCCCGCCGCCGGGGCCGCGGCGCTGACACCGGGCGCGGGCATCACGATCAGCGGCATCCCGTACACGCTGAACAACATCTGGGCGACCCCGAACGGGGTCCCCGACGGCCACATGACCCTGACCGCGAACCTCGGTGAGCCCCACGTGACGGGCGAGCCGGTCACCCAGGTCACCCCCGCCGTCACCATCATCGTGAAAGCCGCCGCGGCCGGGCAGCCGGTCATCTGGATGGACAGCACCGGCGCGTTCGCGGCCGGCGGCACCGTGGCGATCGGGTCGGGCCAGTACGTGATCAGCGCGATCGGCGCGAACACCGCCGGGGTGCCCAACGGGATGGTGACGCTGACCGCGAACCTGACGGCGGCGTGCCCGATCGGGACGAGGGTCACCGCGGTGCAGGCCATCACCCCGTTCTCGCTGTACTGGTACAACTCCACCGACTGCGGGCAGGAGATCACCTCGATCCAGCAGGAAGGGGTGTTCGATTTCCGGGAGACCCACACGTGGAACTCCGACCGGTCCGGGGTCATCCACCGGCTGACGTTCGGGGTGCCCCGGATCGGGGTCAGGCAGTTCGGGCTCAGGTTCGCCGAAGGGGAGAACATCGTGCAGTCCGCGACGATCACCCGGGACGGCACCCTGTTCGCCACCGAGGTCATCGGGCTCGGCGCGGGGACGGGGAGCGCGGAGGTGCGGGCCACCGCTAGCAACGCCTCCACCGGGCGGCTGCGGCGGTCGTCGGTGTACACCGACCAGACGGTCCAGACAACCGCCCGGATGGCGACCAAAGCGGGACGGCAGCTCACCGCGATGCAGAACATCGACGCGGTGACATCGATTGTCGTCAAGAACCATCCAAGCGCGCCCTTCGGGTCGTTCGCGCCCGGTGACGACATCGCGGTGACGCTGTGCACCGGGTGGCGGAACACGGTCATCTGGTCGCGGATAACGAGCATGCAGCAAAATCCCCAGACTGACCTGATGACCCTGACCCTCGCCAGGTCCGACTCATTTTCTTACCAGGCCGAGACCGGGATTGCGGGCACGATATGACCTCCCCCGCGCTGCCTCCCGCGATCGCCGCCCTCACCCAGCAGATCGCCCGGATGCAGGCCCAGATTGCCCAGCTGCAGCGCAACCAGCGGACATCCCAGCTCGGGAACACCTCGATCGACAACGGGACGCTGACGATCAACGGGCCCGACGGGACCGCGCAGATGCTGCTGGGCCTGCAGTACGACGGCGCGTACACCGTGCGGGCGGTGAGCTCCGTCGGGCCGCCGGTCGCACCGGACACCCCGATCGCCGGGCCGGGCATCCAGAGCGTCCTGGTGGCGTGGGACGGGGTGATGGCGGACCGGTCGATGCCGCTGTCGGACTTCGCGGGCGTCCAGGTGCACTGCTCCCCCGTCGAGGGGTTCACGCCGGGCGAGGCGACCTTGCAGGGGATGCTGCCCGCGGCGGGGGCGTTCATCGTCGGGGGCCTGGCGGCGGGGACCGTGTATTACGTGGCGCTGGTCGCCGTGAACGAGTCCGGGCAGTCCAGCCCGCCGAGCGCGCAGTCGTCCGCGACCGCGCAGTCGGTCCTTCAGAACATCGCCGCGAACTCGATCACCGCCACGCTGATCGCCGCCGGCACCATCCTGGCCGGGGCGGTCGACGGCACCACCATCACCGGCGCGCAGATCATCGCGGACGGCCTCTCCGGGCAGATCCTGGTCTACTCCGGGACTCCCGCGTACGGGAACCTCATCGGGGCCTGGTCCACCAGCGCCGGCGACGACATCTACGGCAACCCCTACCCGGCCGGGCTGCTCGCCCAGGACGGGCTGATCGCCGGGTACACCATCTCCTCGATCGGCGCGTTCCTGTCCACCCTGCACGTCACCTCGCCCCCGGCCGCCATCAGCTACACCGGCTCAACCCCGGGTGTCAACACCGACGTCCCCGGTAACACTCCCGTCACAGCAGGAGGGCCGGCCAGCAACTCTAACGCCGACCTGTACTCGTGGGCGCTGAACATCGCCCACGCGACCGGGGGAGGGGACCTGAACCAGCTGGCGGTCTTCTGCAATGCCGTCGCCAATGAGCTGCAGCGCGCCATCACCTACGAGAACGCGCTGGGGACCGAGGTCGGCAAGCTCATCGCCGTCTGCAACTCCCTGGTGGCGAACGTGAACCAGATCAGCACCCAGCTTCAGACCGCCGGGATCTTCACCTAGCAGAAGGGACGTGCCAAATGGCGTTGCTCTCAAGCGGGACGGGCAGCGGTGCCCCCGACCCGGGGCTGTCCTACACGATCCAGACGGTGATCTACGCCTTCACCTGGACTGACACCAGCGTCCAGTACTCCCTGAACGTCAGTGTGCAGGTGCCCCCGTCAGTCACGGGCTACGCCCACTTCGACGCGCTGGTCCCCGCCATCGCCACCGCGATGGCCGCCCTGTCCCCCGGCATCACGGTGGGGTCGCCGGTCTCCAAGACCTACATCCCGACGACCTTCACGGGCACCTCGGTAGCCACCTGACGCAAAA
>Ga0302221_10001636_pt1 | contig 14280 bp, 10 predicted proteins | sample II_Palsa_E2_1_FD_193517 | JGI IMG/M metagenome (GOLD analysis project Ga0302221, IMG submission 193517) | Peat permafrost microbial communities from Stordalen Mire near Abisko, Sweden - II_Palsa_E2_1 | ecosystem: Environmental > Terrestrial > Soil > Palsa > Peat permafrost | place: Sweden... | reverse complement strand
GTGGATTGTGCCCACGGATGGAAGTGCTCAACCCCGCAGAATTACCTCGGGTAAAGGGGGCGAAAATGAGTACTCTTTTAGCCCTGATGGAAAGTACATCGCCTTCGTTGCCAAACGCGAAGGAGATGAAGTGTCGCAAGTGTACACCATCAATATCAGGGAGGGCGGGGAAGGTCAGCGGTTTACCACGTTAAGCACCGGAGCATCGGCTCCGCAATGGAGTCCGGACGGAAAAAAGATCCTCTTTACAAGCCGCGTATATCCTCAATGCTACACCGATTCGGCCAACAAGAAAATGGAAGATGAAAAAAAGAAGATCAAATACAAAGTCAGGGTGTATACAACATTTCCCATTCGCAATTTTGATAAATGGGTTGATGAAAAACAATTGCATGCTTTTGTGCAACCCGTGGAACCGGGTGGCATGGCAAAAGATTTATTTACGCATGTGGCGTTGAGCAAGACAGAGGGCTTCGAATTCACTCAAGCTGCCTGGGCCCCCGACAGCAAGGAAATAGTTTTTGTGGCCAGCCCGGACCGAACATCGGCTGCTTACCAGGACCCCTCGTACTATTTGTATAAAGTGGGTATTCAGGGCGGCGACGCCGTTCAACTCACCCGCGACAAGAGTGACTACAGCAATCCCGCGATCAGTATAGACGGGCATTATCTGCTTTGCACATCAAGCACAAATGGAAATTATAAAGTGTACAATCAGAATAAACTAACCCGCTTCGACTGGCCTTCATTGGCCAATAAAGTATTCCTGGCAGAAGCGCTGGACCGCCCCATTAATAACTACATGGTGGTCGGAGAGACCGTTTACATGAGTGTGGAAAACGAAGGGCGTGATAAAATATATTCTGTTCCGCTCACCGGGGGCCCCACTCAACTCCTGACCACGTCGGTCGCCGGGTGTTATACCAACCTAAGGGTATCTCAGATTAATCAAATGATGGTTGCCGACTATGAGCAAGCCTCGATGCCTCCTGAAATTGTACGTGTCAACAAAGACGGAAGTCACCAGATGCTCACCCATTTTAATGAAGAAAAACTTGCCGGTCTTGATTTGCCGCTGGCGGAAACGGTATGGTTCACCAGCAGTAAGGGGAAGAAAATAAGGAGCATTCTTGTTAAGCCTGCAGGTTTCGATCCGGCAAAAAAGTATCCATTGCTGGTTTTGCTGCACGGTGGACCGGCAGGGTCATGGAAAGAAAACTGGTCTTACCGGTGGAATTATTACTTGTTGGCACAGCCCGGGTACGTTGTGATTGGAACAGACTATACCGGATCAACCGGATACGGAGAAAAATTCGGACAGGATATTCAATACGATCCATTCAAAGGACCTGACCAGGAAATCGAAGAGGCTGCCGCCGATGTCATAAAAAGATTTTCATTTATTGACGGATCGCGTCAAGCTGCCGCCGGAGGAAGTTATGGAGGACATCTGGCCAACTGGCTTCAGGCTACGACGACACACTATAAATGCCTGATCAGTCACGCCGGTTTGGTTAACAGCGTATCTCAGTGGGGAACCAGCGACGGAATTTACGGCCGGGAAGTGATGAACGGAGGCCCTCCCTGGAGTGATGCGAAAACCTGGAAAGAGCAAAATCCTTTTCGGTATGCCGCTCATTTCAAGACACCGATGCTGATCACCGTGGGCGAAATAGATTATCGGGTACCGATCAATAATTCCATTGAAAACTGGCATATTTTGCAACGCCAAAAAGTACCCAGTGAACTAATCGTTTTTCCGGAAGAGAATCATTGGATATTGAAAGCTGAGGACAGCCGCTTTTTTTATAAGGAAGTCGACGCTTGGCTGAAAAAATACTTATAGACAATCTCATCTGTAAAAGCTTAATGGCCTGGATCAATTTTATCGGATATGTCGGATCATTTCTTACCGCCATCACGTTTGTGCCACAGGTCTATAAATCCTGGCAATCCGGGAGTGTCGGAGACCTCAGTATCTGGATGATTTCAATTGTCGTTACCAGCACGGTGGTGTGGCTGGTGTATGGTTTTGCCATTCAAAGCGGTCCGGTGATTGCGGCGAATGTCGTCGTATTTGCATTGACCTTAGTTCTTTTATATTTTAAGATTAGATTTGAAAAATAAATAAATATTGTCCAATGAATACGTATGATATTATTACTGTATTTGGAGCTACGGGGAAAGTGGGAAAGGAAATGCTGGAATTCTTTTCTCAGGCCGGGACCTATTGCCGGGCCGTAACGCGTGATCTTAAAAAAGTCAAGCCCCATTCCTTCGTGACCTGGATCGAAGGAAATCTGGCCGACAAAAGCAGCCTTTACAACACCATCGCCGGAAGCAAAAGAATATTTTTGTCTACCTCTTTCAGTGAAAAAATGGCCGAATTACAGGGCAACGCCATCGACATCGCTAAAGAAGCAGGCGTGGAGCATATTGTAAAGCTTTCGACCAAAGGGGTTTCTGAAAGATCAGAATTTTTGATTCCCAAATTACATTATCAGATAGAACAAAAGCTTAAAAGTTCCGGAATCAGTTATACAGTATTGCAACCGTCGGGGTTCATGCAGAATTGGCTGGGTGATTTTTCGGATACCATTAAAAAAGAAAGAAAAATCTACGAGGCGGTCGGAGAGTCGAAGATGTCTTTTATTGATACGCGTGATATTGCAGAAGTAGCCGTAAAAATAATCACCCAACCTGAAAAGCACGTTAACAAGACGTACCTGCTCACAGGCGGCCAGGCTGTCAGTTACAATGACGTGGCGGAAGCTATAAGTCAGGCCATTCATGAGACCGTGACCTATGTGGCGCAGACGCCGGATGAAGCACGATCCCGCATGGAAGCCAAAGGTTTACCTGAGTGGGCGATTAAATTATTTCTAGTTATGGCCAAAAATCAGCAGGTGGATGCCCCCGAGGTCTCCACAGCGGTAGAAGATATTTTAGGCAAACCGTCACGTAATGTTTATTATTTTGCGAAAGATTATGCCACCTGGTTTAAATAATAGTAAGGATTGGAGAGGTCTTATTATTATTTATCTGTTTTAGGGTTATCCAGTCAATTCTGGTCAGCCTCAATCAGGACGGGTACAATCTCATCTTAGAAGCAATGCTGTATTATGCGCCAATGGCACCGCTTCTTCGAAAGAGATTCACTGTGGCGCATAAAAATAAATAATTTCCTGCCCCAGGCGACGCCGGCTGACGGATGACGCCCTTTCAGGGCTAAAGAAAGCACAGGGCAGCGCCCTGTGGTTGAGAGCCCACCCGAATAAATTCCCTGAACGGGATTCATCCTCGACCGAGAAAGGAGAAACGAAATACATAATCGCAATGTCAACCAAAACATGATCGGTTTTTTTAGCGGGTTTGGATTGCTCGATTTTCGGACGAGAATGTAACCCCTTCAGGGTAAATTTTCGGGGTGGTTTGGACACAGGGTGGTGCCCTGTGCTATGGATGAAACCCTTTCAGGGTATTTAATTTTATTAGAATATCAGTGCTTGAACCCCTTTTTTTCTAATGGCTGCCAGTCGAAGTTTCGTTTATGATCCACTTCTGTCAAAGAAAAAAAGGAGAGACTTGTTGTTGTGACCTTAATCCCCTTGTTAGGCAACAAAAATGATTATACTGGTAAATATGTGATTCGAACCCTGAAGGGGTTCAATCTTTTAGCACAGGGCAGCCGCCCTATGGCTGAGAACCCACCCGAATAAATTCCCTGAACGCGATTCATCCTCGACCGAGAAAGGAGAAAACTAAATACATAACCGCATCACGGCAAAAAGGGAATAGTTGCGGCTAAAAAAATTCTCCCAGACCGATGTAGAATCCGAATGAATTTTTTCCAAATCCGAAGTCCAGCGTAAGATTGGTATCGGATTTTGAATTGAACTTAATCCGGGCGCCAAAACCCGCCGCGGGGGCAATGGTTTGAAATCGATTGGTGGTGGGCTCGGTAAAAGATTCTGCATTCGCAAACAAAACGCCACCGAAAAGCTTGTTTGCAGAAATGTCAAACCGGTACTCGCTTTCAGCGTAGAGCATTTGCTTACCCCGAAAGCGGCCCTGCGCGTAGCCACGCCCTGAGCGGCCACCGAATTCAAGCTCAGTTCCCGGTAGATTAAAATAAGGAACGCTGCCATAGGCTCCCCAATACATTCCCCAAAAGGCCAGTATTTTTCTTTTATCGGAGGGAAGGCTGATGTATTTCCTGACATCGGCGTACAAGGAAGTCCACTGGTTCAAATTCTTCATGAACGTGGGGTTGATACGATAAATGAGGGTGTAATAAAACCCATGATTGGGATTGATTGAATTTTTTCGGCTGTCATGAAGTATGTTGAATGTAACTCCCGACGATAATGAGGTGGGTCCTGTTCCAATGCCATATTTTTCAAATGCACTGGGAGTCGTGGATGACCCGCTTTCCGTGATCTTATAATATCGGTCAAAATTGAATCCGATGCCCGCAAAAAAATGCCTGACGAGTTTTCGATTGCCCGTCAGATAGATGCGGACGTTTTTGTAGTCAAGCTGAACTTTGTTGCTCACCGGAGTATTTCCACCCAGTCCATACGTGTATTGTGCCAGACTACTGATTCTGAATTCGCCGGGAATATTCCAATTGTTGTTCGGCGTCCACAAATTTTGTTTGGTTCCAACTCCAATGTTTCTGTAAAAATTGGTGTAGGGTAGCAAAAAGATGCTGGAAAGAAAAGTAGAATCTCTGCCGCCCATGGTAAAGGCAATGTTAATGGACGAAACCAAAACCTTGTTTCCTTCCGCGACTCCTGTTGTCGACACCGGCATAACCGAAAAGTCTATTTTCTTTTTCCGGGAGGGAGTGGGGTGTGTGTGCAGCTTTAGACCTTTGATAAGTACATCCAGCAGGTCTTCATTTTGGGTTGGTGCGGGTGCCTTTTTTTCCTGAGCATTCGAATAATGTGCCAGGAAGGAAACAAATCCAATCAGCAAGTACAATCTTAACCTCATCATTATCGGAAAATAGAAACCCTATAAAAATTTCATGCCGAACGGCATAGGGTTATCCATGGAGTGAAGGTAAAGAAAGATAGCCAGAGATTATTTATTGTCCGATGATTATAAACTCAGTCCGGCGATTGAGTTTTCTGCCTTCGGGGATTGCGTTATCGGCCACAGGCCGGTACTGGCCATAGCCTGCGGCCTTGATCCGGGACGGGTCAATACCGGATCGAATGAGAAAGTTCCTGACAGCTTCAGCCCGGCGACAACTTAGCATGAGATTGTATTCAGACGGGCCCTTGTTATCGGTGTGGCCGGATATTTCCACACTGATCGCGGGATTGTCCTTCATCAACTTCTCCACATTTTGAATGCCATCAAACGAGGCGGGAATACTGCTGTCATTAGCAAAAAATACGTGAAGTATCTCCGGGCTTTTCTTCCCTTCGGGTTTTATGTCCGGCGTGAGGGTCTCTGATTTCAGCGACTCTGATTTCGGGGTCTCTGATTTTTTTATTTTGATCGTATCCCGAATCACCTGCTTTCCTTTTCCCTGATCCAACAAATAGAAGGCCAACGACGATTCATGTGAAGAGTAGCCTTCCCTTGCAATCGTCAGTTGATACTTGACTTTCAATCCCGTCGCATTAACCCATTCAAAGCGATAGTTTCCCTTTCGACCCTCCAGGGAGGCGATTGTTTGTTTATGCTCAGAGACTAAATTCACATCGGCGTCCAGAGGTTGTAAGGTGGCTTCGTCGACCACAACGATTTCGAGGCTGACCGAGGAGGGACGGTTTACTTTTTCATTTACGTTTTTTTCCTCCCGGGCCAACGAGGCATCGATAAAATCAGGTTGGCTCAGATCTTTCGCTTTCCATCTTCGCATGTCAATTTTGTAAATGTCCTGCTCACCTTTGTTCTCGGCTTTGACCGAGGAGAAATAGCCGTATTGTTCATCACCGGAAAGGACAAAATAGATGTCGTTTTCAACGGAATTGATGGGGTACCCCAGGTTTTTGGGTTCACCCCATTCTCCTTTCGCCGAATCATAAATGGATTGATAGATGTCCATATCCCCCATACCCGCGAGGCCGTTGGAGCTGAAGTACAAGTGTGCGCCACTGGATGAAATGAAAACATCTTCTTCATCCAATTCTGTATTGATAACCGGCCCCATGTTTTTTATGTCGGTCCAATTTCCATTTTTGTCTTTCACGCTCGTGTAGATGTCCGTTCCCCCATAACCCCCTGGCCGGTCGCTGGTGAAATAAAGCCGCTGACCGTCTTTGGTTATAGTCGCTGAATTCTCAATGTATTCGGTATTAATGTCCATGGATTTCGGGCTCGACCAGGTTCCGTCTTTCAAAAGAGAAGTTGAAAAAAGATCTCCTCCGTGAGCGTCGTTATAAATAAACATTTCTTTTCCGTCGGGCGAAAGATTAACACTGGCATTATGAAATTCAGTATTCAGCGGGGCGCCGATATTCTTTGCGGGTTGCCAGTCTCCCTGTACACCCACAGAATAATAAATATCTTCATAATATTCATGATCGGGAGCCAACGAAGGGTTCATATTGCCATCCGGCCGACGGGAAGTAAATACCATCAGGGATTCATCTTCACTGACATTGGGGGCATAGTCGGGCCATTCTGAATTGACATTGGTCCCCAGATCGATGAGGGTGACATCCACCGGGTTGTCTTTAAAAATTTTGGCGTTGCGGCATTCAAAAATTCTTCGGTTTACTTCATTTATCTTCACGGATTTTTTTAAATCAAGTGTCCGCGAAAGCCATCGGATATACCTCTCATACGACAGGATGGCGCTGTCAAATTTTTCGGAATGTTGATACCCTTGCCCGATGTAATACTGAATATCTTCATCTACTTTGGGATTGAGGGCAAAGGCTCGCTTAAAATACGCAAGTGACTGTTCTTTGCGGATGGTAAGCAATATGGACTTGCCGGCCATAAATTGTGCCATGGCATTTTTTGGATTCATTTTTACCGCCAGCACAAATAATTCGGTTGATTGTTTCCGGTGGGTAAAATCAAATACTTCCATTCCCATCCGGAAATACTCTTCCGACATGGTGGCCGAATCTTTCTGTTGCCCAAAGGATGGAAGCGAAAGGCATCCGCAAAAAAAAGGCACGATGAAAACCCCGTGGCACGATCTCATAGAAGGTTAGGCAGTAGAAAATGATCCACTAAGAGTAATAAAAAAAAACAATATTCCAAAAGGAATAAAGTTAATTTTGGCTGTACAACATTAATTGACCTTTTCATTCCGTCCTGATGTCTATACGAACAATCGACCAACTTCTGGGAGTTGATTACCCGATTATTGTCGCTCCAATGTTTCTTATTTCGAATGTAAAAATGATTCAGGAAGCGCTGAAAAATGGCGTTAGCGCTGCCTTTCCGGCATTAAATTACCGAACGGACAAAGAACTTCGTGCGGCGATTCAGGAGATAAAAGCGTCCTCAGGTAAACCTTTTGGTGTCAACCTGATTGTCAACAAATCCAATCCCACCTATCAGTCCCAACTCAAAACGCTGCTTGAAACGAGGGTGGACTACATCATTACTTCCCTGGGGAATCCAAGAGAAGTCATTGAAAAATGTCGTCCCCTGGGGATAAAGGTATTCTGCGATGTGGTTGATCTGAGCTACGCAAAAAAAGTAGAAAGCCTGGGAGCGGATGCGGTAATCGCCGTCAACAACAAGGCAGGGGGTCACGCCGGTAATTTGTCACCCCAAGCGCTCATTTCCCAGCTGAAGGAAAGCTGCTCCATACCCATCATTTCGGCTGGCGGTGTGGCTCACGGGAAAGATCTTGCGATGGCCTTGGCCTGGGGTGCTGCGGGAGTTTCCGTGGGCACTGTTTTTATTGCCTGTCAGGAATCCGATGTGTCTGCTGAATACAAACAAGCCATGATCGACTACGGGGAAGAGGACATTGTGCGGACGACAAAACTATCGGGGTCGGCGCTTACCGTTATTAACACACCTTATGTTCAAAAATTGGGGACGAAAGCCAATCTGCTCGAACGGATACTGCACAGTAACAAGACGTTAAAGAAGTATGTGAAAATGATTATCGCACTTCGTGGAATGAAAGCCATTGAAAAAGCGGCTTTTGGTGCCACTTATAAAACCGTTTGGTGTGCGGGGCCCGCCATTGAATCGGTTACGAGCATACAACCCATGAAAGAAATCATACAAACACTTGTTCTCGAATACAATCAAATCAGGAACGATCCCGGCGAGAATCCTGTTTTGGCGGAGAGCGGGTAAATTTATTCTTTTTTTAAAATAAGGATCCGTTTGTGACACGCTGTATTTCTCACAAAAAATCATACTCGAGTCTGGAACTGGCAGAAGAGGCGCTAATTGAGGCCCGGACGAAATACGATTATGCACCCAATCGTGGGCCGCTTGCCGTGTACAAATGCGAAGATTGTGGCCAGTATCACCTGACGTCGAAGGGGAAAATGAATGAAAAGCTTTCAAAACACCTTGCGGAAGGGAAAATAGAGCTTCAGAAGGAAGCGGATCGATGGATTCGGAAGCTTAAACGGTGATCAGTAATCGGTATGTAACCCCTATTTATTCCGTTCCTCTATGCAAATATCTTCATAAGCCGGTATAGGTATCGATAATAGATTTAATAATTATAAGGTGACAATCACCGATTACCGGGAATACGCTACGTCGTCACGGCAACTGTAATGAAATAGGCATTGGCAGCGAAGTAAGCCGTAAGAACAATGATCGCGCCAATGCGGTTTACACGGTGTGAGGCGATGATGTTGTTGCTGTTGTGAAGTTTCAAAGCAATAGCCGAAACGGTTAGAATTCCGAAAATTCCAAAAAAAGTCAGGCTGTGAAGTGTATCCACCAGACTGAACTGAGAAGACTCCGGCAAGAGGGAATCGATGATGTATTTGTTTCCGACCGCGGCAAACAAACCGCCGACCGGCAAACCAAAACGGGGTTCAAGTTCTCCCGGGTCGGAAAAGAAACTGACCAGGGCGATGAGGAACGCGATGTACATGCCAATGAAAATTTTAGCGAACAGGCCGAGGGCATGTCTCGCAATATCCATTTCAAAAACAAAGGCTGAAAAGGCGTTGTTCTCCCGGTTCAGCCGCGGTTCTCCGAATCCGGTTTTATAAAAGTTGTCGCGCGTAGAGACTTTAAAGCCGTCGACTTTCCACGAATCCAGGACTTCAAGATTGTCGAACCGGCTGTCGACCGTGTCGGCGACAAATACCAATTCGGTGTTATCAAACTCGGTGTTCTCCAGAATAACTTTTAAATGCTGCTCATCAAAAGGAAAGTCGTGCACTTTCCAGTTTTCCTTCATCGTACACTTCATTCTCATCTGCACCCACACCTTACCGTCGACGGTGTCCGCGATCACTTTAGGTTGATCAATTTCTTTTGCGTTGGTAATGTCGATTTGATCGGGGAAATCAAATTTCGGTCCTTCCCCCGGTTTGTGGGCCTTGTAAACAAACCACAACCAGAAGCGAACGGTGTACTCCTTGTCGCGAAAGTTGATGTCGTGTACACTGACAATGTAGACGCCCACCTTGACCGTATCGGGGACACTTTTTGCAGAAACGCGGCCGGAAGTAAAAACGGCTAAAAGCAAGAATAAGGCAAATCCTGTTTTTACCATTGGGGTTTGGATTAGTCTGGACACTATTTATTTTGAATTCAAGATAGTAGATTTACCCTTTGTGAAAAAATGTTTTTTTTGCCCCCTGGTTTATGTTACGGCCGGCGTAGATGCGCGCTTGAAAATTACGTTTTTTGCTTTTTCTTTTTGGCGGCCGGAAAAAGTACATTGTTGAGGATTAAGCGATATCCCGCGGAATTGGGGTATAAATTGAGATCCGTAATTCTTCGTGGCCCCGGAACGCCTTCGGGGTCATGGCCACTATAGAAAGTCCAAAATCCCTTCCCGAATTCGCTATACATATAACGAACCCTCCCTTCATCCTTGTTTTCGCCCAGGATCAGAACTGTAGGCTTGATCAGATCTTTATTGAAGGCCGTTGTTTGCCCGTAGAACTCTTTTATCACTTTCGTGTGATCTTGGGTCAGCATGGAGGGTATGATATCCCACTTGGCTGAAAAATCAAACAACCGGAAAAAACTGTTTTGCGTTTCCATGAAGAAGGACCGACCGGAAGACGTATTGATATTTGAAAACCTGCGGGAAGTGCCGGGTTCAAGCGTGAAATTCTCAAAAGCGAGTGTCTTGCTGAAATCAAGTTTGTGCTGCGCATCGGGATCCATTTCATCTCCGTCGTAGGGAGGTTCACTGATGTCTACACCATTCGCGGCTAAAGCGATATCCAAAGTTTCTGCGCCCGAGCACATGGCAAATAAATACCCGCCGTTGCCGCAAAAACTTTTTATTTTTTTGGCGACGGCCAATTTCATTTCTGAAACTTTCGAATAGCCGAATTGTTGGGCTGTAATTTCCTGCATTTTAGCCTGTACGGCATCGGATTCACGCCGGACAAACCGTCCGCGCTGACCAGTAAAATCTTCGTGATGAAGGTGTAACCACTCGTAGTGGGTTAAACTGTCATTCAGAATTTCGGCGTCATAAAGAATATGGTAAGGGATTTGCGCATAGTCCAGGACGGCGATAACGGCATCCGATTCATCAGGGATCAAATCACTTTTCGGGGAGTAGACGACGACCCGGGGTGCTCTCTCCAGTCGCACCACGTTCATATTGACAGCGGGACTGGATATTTCCCGAAGAATCAAATTAGTCTTTTCGTCTGTGAGAATTTCATAAGAGACTCCACGAATCAGGCATTCGCTCTCCGCGAATTTATGATCGGCGATGAGGAAACTTCCCCCCCGATAATTCAGAAGCCAATCGACTTCAATTCTGTTTTTGAGGAGCGAATAAACAATACCATACGCCTTCAAATGGTTTTTCTGGGTGTCGTCCATAGGAATGAGGATGCTGGCTGAATGGCCGCGGGCGAATGTGAAAACAAGCAGGCAGATTAGCCACCTTTTCATCCCTCAATAAGTAGTTTTATCTCATTAAAGTTCTTTTATACAAAATCCGATGATGTTTGACGGATGATTTAAATATAATTTTCGCGCCATGGGTTTTGCATTGGATTTAAATATATTTTTGGCCGACGAAAAAAAATAGACTAGCCCGGCATCCTGAACCCATCAACTTGAAAAAGAAAATATCATTATCTGTGGTTCTGGGAGTCGCCATTGAGTTAAGCACGCTGATGTTGGCCGAAGCACAGGAAGTGAAGGCTACCCGTGATACCTTTCCGGTTCCAAAAGCCAGGCCTGAACTGTTGTTTTATATACAACGCTCAACCAATATCAACACCATTGTCTATGAACTCAACACGTTATCCAACGGAAGACCCGACCCCAAAGACCCTATCCACATCTTTTGGATACGGTATGCGGAAGATGGACAACAGGAAGAACTTTCTCATGTGCAACGCCATTTTGCGTACGGAATCACCACCAAACTGATTCGGGCGGGGGTTTGGGAGATCACCTTCGTTTCCTATGCCAAACTGAAACTCTATCTCAAATATTCGGAAGCGGATAAGCGGTATTATGTCTATGTTCAGAAAACGGACAAGGAAATACAACTCACGAAAATATTTGTTAAGATCAATGGAGGCACATTCTGGTTTCCCAAAGTGGATTATGTTGAATTAAGCGGTATTGATCCGGTGGCCGGGAAAAAAATGATCGGGACCTTCAAGCCATAGGATTGGAGAATTGAAGATTTATTATTTCTAATTTTCAATTACTTATCGATCGATGAACTATGATTATATCATTGTCGGCGCCGGCTCCGCGGGTTGCGTTTTGGCTAATCGATTGTCTGAAGATCCGGCGAAGACGGTTTTGCTGATAGAAGCCGGCGGAAACGATCGAAAACCGGAGATCCATATCCCACAGGCTTACTTGAAACTTCACCACAGCCCGGTGGACTGGAATTGTTATTGGTCGGTGCCGCAGCCTCATCTCGATAGCCGGAGGATATATCAACCCCGCGGCAGGGTGATCGGAGGATCAAGTTCCACCAATGCGATGGCCTATATTCGCGGACAGCGTGAAGATTATGATTACTGGCAAAGCCTGGGCAATGAGGGATGGGGATATGCAGATGTCTTGCCGTATTTTAAAAAATCAGAACTCAATGAGCAGTTTCTGAATGAATTTCATTCGCAGGATGGCCTGTTGAATGTTACGCAAACCTACTGGTATCATACGCCCATGGGTGAAGCTTTTATTCGTGCCTGCGTCGAAAAAGGGATTCCAGCCAACAACGATGTAAATGGAGGAAATCAGGAAGGTGCGGGCTGGTTCCAGTACACGATGAAAAACGGCAAGCGTTTTAGCGCGGCGCGGGCTTTTCTGCGGCCTGCGATGAAACGCACTAACCTGACGATTATCACGAAGGCTGTTTGCAAGCGAATCATTATTGATCGTGACCGCGCTACCGGCGTTGAATTCATGAAAAGTATAAGTAGTACGCTCGTGGCCAGGGCCCGGAAGGAAATTATCATCAGCGCCGGAACGTTTGAATCGCCCAAGTTATTGATGTTGTCAGGGATAGGAGAAAAGTATGAATTGAAAAGGCATGGCCTGTCGACCAAAATGGATTTGCCCGGAGTAGGCAAGAATTTGCATGATCATTTGTTTTACCCGGTCAGCAGTCTGTGCAACATCAGATCCAACAATTACTACTTACCGTTACATCGTCAGGTGCAGGCCCTGCTGAATTATTGGCTGACTGGGAAGGGCCCATTTTCCGTTGGTCCTTTGGAGGCGGTTGCTTTTTTTAAATCATCTCCAGACCTAAAAAGCTGCGATATTCAATTTCAATTTACACCCACCAATGCCGGAGATCAAAAAGTGGCCGACATGTACAATCTAAGCACATTACCCAGGGCAAACGGATATTCGATCTTTACGACACAGGTCAGACCCGGGAGTCGCGGCACGCTGGAGTTACAATCGGCGGATCCCACGGTGCCACCCAGGATAGATCCCAACTACCTGGCAGAGGAAGAGGATAAAAAAGTTTTGGTGTTGGGCGGCAAAAAAGCAATGGAAATATTGGATGCGGAGGCCTTTTCGGCTATTCGGATCAAAAATCATTTGCCGCAACAGCATGATTCGGATGAGGCATGGCTGCACTACATTCGGCAATCGGCCGAATGCGTTTATCATCCTGTAGGCACCTGCAAAATGGGAACGGATGAAATGGCAGTGGTTGATCCGCAACTCATGGTAAAAGGTTTTTATAACCTGCGGGTAGTCGATGCATCGGTGATGCCCAGGATTTGCAGCGGCAATACGAATGCGCCGACGATCATGATTGCAGAAAAAGCGGCGGATCTGATTTTGAGAAATAATTGACGAAATCGGAATCAGTAGGTAGTGGTTGTCAAGCGCAGTGGTAAATAGGCAATGTTCAGTAATCAGATTGCCTAAGGATTACTGTGTACAGCGTCATGATTAGGGATGAACTCGATTTGAAAGATATGCCGTTCGGCATGATAGTTATAGCTTAATGTCCAGCCCTGCAACTCACTGATCTTCTTTACGATCGCCAATCCTAGACCGCTTCCGCCGTCGGATGAGTTTGAGAAGCGTAGAAATAATTTATCAGTGGCCAGGGGTGAGGGTATACCTGAATTGCCAACGGTTAATTTTTTTCCCTGAAGGGTTATTTGGATCTGTCCTCCCGGCATATTGTGCTGCAAGGCATTCAAGAGAAGGTTGCCGATGGCAATCTCAAGCAGGGCCAAATTGGATAGTATTGTCAGGGGTTCAACCGGATTTAGCTGAACGGTAAGTTTTTTTTCTCCGGCTTGCTCCCGCAGGAATTCAGCTTGTTTTAACACGCTGGCACGAACAGAAACTTCCTCCCGAATGTAATGACTGTTTTCGATCCGGGAGAGTAACAATAGATTTTTATTGACCCGGGTTAATCGCGAAGCGGCTTCATTTAAGTCGGACAACGTTTCTCCCAACTCATGAGTAAATGGCATTTGTTGCACAAGGATATCCAGCTTTGCACGGAAAACAGCCAGTGGTGTTTGCAATTCGTGTGCGGCATTTTCAATAAATTCCTGTTGATTTTTATACGCCGATAAATTCCTTTCAAGCAAACGGTGGATAGACAAATTCAAACGCTCAAATTCTTCGACATGGGTAGTCACCGGATCGGGTAAAACGCGCTTATCCAATTCA
>Ga0302221_10001634_pt1 | contig 14294 bp, 3 predicted proteins | sample II_Palsa_E2_1_FD_193517 | JGI IMG/M metagenome (GOLD analysis project Ga0302221, IMG submission 193517) | Peat permafrost microbial communities from Stordalen Mire near Abisko, Sweden - II_Palsa_E2_1 | ecosystem: Environmental > Terrestrial > Soil > Palsa > Peat permafrost | place: Sweden... | reverse complement strand
AAAGGGCAATCTTTATTTATAAAAGGATATACTCGAATCGCGCAAGCACTAGGGAAAGACAACTTTTAAATTATAAGTCAAATTTCGGCAAAGAGCTTCGGGAATAAGTAAAAATGTTAAAGTCCTTTATAAAGTCGGAAAAGGTTTAAGATATCGACAAAAACGTGTTTTTTAAAGTTAAAAAGTTAATTTAAATTAGCTATCTTGAGTTTATAAGCGTTTATTTAAATTTGTTAATAACTCGAAATTAAGTAAAATAGCTATTAATATAAAGTAAAAGGTTATAAGGTAATAAGAAATTAGTCGAACTTAGTGTAAGCAAGAAATTAAGATAAGATCAAAGGAAGGATAAGAGTAGCAAAAGACAAGCGTTAAAGAATAAAAAGAGTTATAAAAGGTTAATATATAAGGCAGCCGCGCTTTATAAGGGTTAAGCGGCCGCTAGAGCTATATTAAGGAAGGGTTATGCAAGCATAGCCTTAACAAAGCAAGAAGGGAGACGAAATAATAATATATTTGACTAAAGAGCTAAATATACTTTAAAAGCTAATATTTTATCTTACTTCGCTTATATCGCGTGCGCTTACCTATAATATGCTTTTAAACTAAAGTTAACTAGCAAGCTAATCTTTGCTAAACGTCGAATTTGTGCTACTTAATTTGTCGGGAAAGGTATAAAGCATTTAAATAATAGCCTTTAAAGTCTCTATTATCAATTTTGCTTTTTAAAGCTTTTAAGATAAGGCAAGGTTCGAGTTCGATAAAAGCTTATAATAGTATCTCATCTAACTATAGTTATATATATATTATGCTAATGCTTCGATATACTTATTAATTTAAGATTAAAGCTACTAATTCTTTCGAATTTCTCGTGTAACCTTAGTATATTTAATTGACAGTTCTTGCTCGGTATTATAAGCACGATATTGCAAGTTATACGCATCGGCGACGCTAATATTATATATTATAAGGGTATATAAGATTTCTTCAAGTTTACTATTAAATGGGTATTCCTCTTAATATATAATTAAAATTATACTTCGATAATAGTAATAAAGTGCTTACCGACGCTATATTATATTTAATTTAATATTCTTTAATATCTCGTCTTAAAGTAAGATAAACTTTATATTTTAGCCTTTTAAGTTTTACACATCTAATTATATATTATTATACAAGTCGTTAAAATATAAGTTTTAAGACGTCGTGTAATATAAGAGTAATACTATTAAGAATATGCTATTGTCCCGAATTAATAATAATTACTTTAAGTTTACTAATAACTTACACTTTAGCCGAATTACCCTCAAATAAAGGAGGGCTTAATAGCTTAGTGATTATCTTAACCCGATTACTTGAAAGCTATAAATATAATTTTACTTAAACTTTTAATTATTAAATATTAAACGTTCTTAAAATTCGAAAGCAATAGTATTACAAAGATAGCACTAGAGGTATAAACCTTAACATTTCTTATAATAACTTAACTTAACAAGCATAGAAATGTGTCTTATTATTTAAGTTAACAAAGACATCTTTATAAAGGAGAAAAAAAGGATTAATAAAGAGGAATTAAGATTTTATTATACTTTTTGCCGACTAGTTTTTAAGTTTATCTTAAGGCAAGAAGTATTACTTCTTTTATATATAAAAGGAGCCTCCGTTTAGCAAGGCCCTCGAAAAGCAACTTTTAAGAGACCCGACTCTTTTACCCTTCTTATATACGCAAACTACTATAAGCATATAAGCGCTTAGATTTTAGAGGAAGTTGCCGGTTTAAAGAAGTAATTAAGGGAAGGTGACTAATAATAGATTTGTAAAATCACAAGAAATAAGAGTCTTTTACACATATACTAACTAAGAATATGCTCTTAAGTTGCACTTTAATTAAGAAAGGATATATTTAAAGCTAATCTTTAAATAAATTACTTTTTGCAAAAGTAGAAGACAATTAGTAAAGCATCTTATAAATAGGATATTATATGCAAATCGCAGTATAAAGTAATAGGATTTTCTATTATAAAAAGGTTATATAATAGCCCTTATACTTATAGGTTGCTACTTGCTAAAGAGCCTTATAATTATCTCCATTTTAGCGTTAAAGCGCTATAGTTGCCCTACTAATAACGCTATAACCTTTAAAGATCTCTTAAGCCTTATAAATGTCTTATAGCGCCTCTTAATTGTGCTTTAAGGCTCCTTTTAAACGATTATAGGGGCTTATAAGGAGCTAAACTTGCTAAAGGGTGCCTTATAAATCGCAAGAGGCCTTAAAGGCTCTTATAATCTTATTACTTTGTACTGCAATCTTTATATCTTTTATAATAATAAGCCGATTTGTAAGCGTCTTATATACTAAAATAACTAAAATAGCTAAATAGTATTATTAAATAATTTTAACTACTTTCCGTCGTTTGTCCCTTTTAATATACTTTACAAGTCCTTTAACTATAAGGAAATAGTTTCTTACTTTAGCTTAGCATATATGCTATAATAATTCCTAATTTTCCTTATCGTTTAATTGCTCTTTTATAAGTTTTTTATTTGAAAAACATTTGTAATACTATTTTACTTTTACATTGCTTGCCTCCCTTTTTGCCGAATTCGTGTGCTTAAATTCGGGAGCCTCTTATAAAGGTTTAAGCTTTAGCTTATACTCTTCTTCTTCTTTCTTATTTATATCTTTCTCTCCTTTTACATCTTCCTTTATCTCTCCTTTTCTCTTCTTCTTTTATATTATCTTTAGTGCTAGCGTCTCTTTATTATCCTTATCTTTCGCCTTTTTCTTTACTTGCTCGTTTCGAAGTTTTAAACTATTTAAACCCTTATTTCCGGATAAGCGTGTTTTATAAGCATTTATTATATCTAAATAGCTTATAATATATTAGAATTTTCACTATTAAAGAAAGGATAAAAAAGGGTTAATAAAAGATTTTATAAGACGTATTTTAATATAAGGGAAGATAATAAACTAAAGATGCAAGCCGTTTTAGATATATATAAAAGAGGATAATAAGAAAGCGTAAAAAGAAGCGCAATAAGGTATTATTGCAATGATTTTGTAGTTAAGGTTATATGCTACTTGCAAAATCTTAGCTTTAAGGTTAACCTTATTATTAAAATGCAGTTAATAGTAGTTAATATAAGTTATTTAATCTCGATTTTTATTACCTCGCTTAATTTTAGTTGCCCCTTAACTATCTCGTTTAATTTAATTACCTCTTTATTACTTTGCTTAATTTTAATTACCCTTACTTACTTTAAATTAACTACCTCTTAATTATTACCTTATTACTTTACTTAGCTATTGCGTAAATCTCTTTTGCAATCGACTACTTATAACCCTTAAAATCCGGTAATCTAATTTACTTTATATATCGCTTATACACGTCAAGTAATTTATATTACATTTAATAATTCTTTAAACGCTTAAAGTTGCTAATAAATATTATAGCTATTAATTTTATACTTAAATAATTTTTAAAAAAGAGCCGATTTCTCTTTAACTAAGCGTCGGCTATATATTATAATAGCATATGCTTACTAATATTAGCTTCGTATACATTAAGACAAAACCGGTATTAAGCTATAATATACAAATCGACTTTATTATATCTCGACTTCTCTTTTAAACCTTATAAAGCAACGCTTATCTTTACTTTTCCTTATTAGCAAGAAGTTTAAAGGTAAAGCGTTATAAGCTTTATTCCCTGGCAATATTATATTAAACTATTAAAAGTATAATATTACAAATATTTGCATTTATTTAATTACAAGAAACGACGACTATTTAACCCTTATTGCGGATAATAGCTTTAATTACGCGCAAGTAAAGCTAAGAGGAGGCAAAGACACGTGCTATAAGACGCTTACTTATCTAGTAACTTAGCTAATCGACAAGAATAGCAAACTTAAGCAATAAGACTTAGCTAACTATATCTTTGCTAAACTACTTTTACTATTTATCGATATATTATATATCTTCGCGTAAGATTGCAAGGGCCTTAATAGAGTAATAAAGATGCTAGCTATATAAATAGCAAGAGGTTTAGCGTTAAGCTTGCTTAAAGCTATCCGGCCTTAGTTACTTGTAATTGCAAATATACTTAATAATGCTTTTGACTCCGAAACTCTTCGTTTTCGTTTAAGGGTGCTCTTTAATCCCAAGTTTTTAGAGTTATTCTCTTTATTAAAAGTAATTAATCTTTTAAGCACTAGTTAAACGCTTACTTATTAGCATTTTAGTAATTTATTACAAGTTTTGCAAAATAAGACACATTTAATGCGCGCCGAGCAAGTTAACACTTATATACTATTCTTTATAATTTATATTGCCGCGTTCTTTAATATAATAATATATTAGTTTGCTATATTACCCTTATAAACCTTTAATTTTATTTGTTGCGCAAGAGAAGACTATCCCGTTTCTCCTAATTTCTAGCATTATATAGCCACATTTATAAGCTTATATTTTAAGCACAAGCTTCTTAACAATATTCTTTAAGACTTTATTAATTTAGTAATTGTTCTTAATAGCTTCCCTCCCGATATGCATAATAAGTGCTAACTTTACTAAGAAATGCTTTAATTATATTAAATAAGTTAAGTGTTTAACCCTTTAAAGGTCTTTTATATATTATATTATCAATCTTACGCCCTTAATATCTAAGATTACGCAAACTCCCGATAGCTAAGTAGCAACTTGATTTGTGCAAATATTAAAGCATAAATAATATTTATATTCTCTTATATAAAGTATAGTAGTTAGTCGGCTATTAAACTTTATTAGCAAAGCTTAAAGCGAAATAACTAGTACTAGTCCTTATTATAACATATTACCCTTTGCCTCGCTTATCTTTAAAAGAATTTAGAACATCCTCTAAAATATAGTTATATTATATGTAATATTTGCGTGTGCATTTTCGGTGTACTATTAAAGGGGGTAAAGTACTATTATAACCTCGCTACTTGCCCTCTTTGCTAAAAAGAGATTCGGTTTTAGGCAAGGTTACTACTATTAACTTGTTAAGTAAGATTAGTAGCATTTAATAAAAGTGGTTTAAGAGGTATCGTTTTATTAAGATTTATAAAAAAGCTATATTAAGCGCTTAACCTCCTTTACCTTATATAAGAGCACTTTGATTATACTATCGGGACAAGCTTAAGTAAAAAGCTACTTTAAACTTTAGCACTAAGATACTAATTACTTATAAGAAGTATTATAACTATTAAGCTTTTTGCCAAATATTAAAGCTCGAAGTAATGTCTTAATTTCTTTTACAAATTTACAAGAATTATCTTCTTATTAAAGCGCAATATTAAATATTTAATTTATACGATATTTTAGCGCATCTTTGCTTTTTATCTTACAAATAGCAAGTATAATATCACTATCTTAAAAGAAGCTTTAAAGGAGGCGTTTAAATTGGGCCTTGTCTTTAATTCTCTAAAATTATAGCTATCGGGGATAAAATTTGCAATTATAGCAACTATAATATCGGATGCTATATTATACTTAATCTCGAATTATAATAGTAAAAAAACTTTTAATAAAGATTTAAGTAAGTTAAAACCTCTCCCGCTTTACTAATACTAACATGTTAAAGTATAAATACTTTCGCGCTAAGAAGGTAATAAATAAGATATTGCTTTAAGAAGTGTAAGTATTTATAGTTTATTAATTTGTGCTTGCTAATAATAGGTAAGGCGAGGTGCACAATAATAGCCCTTATATAAGTTGCTATAACCCGAACAATTTGAGATTAAGGCTAATTAAGCTAATTTTTTTAAACTAATATATCTCGAGTCTTTTAATATATTTTAGGATAGCGGGTTAAAAAATAATAATCTTGTCTAGCTAAGCTTATTTTAAGTTTATTACATCTAAGGCAATATAAGCTGCGACTTAGTTCTTTTAATTAGGACCGGCTTTTAGCAAAAGCTCTTATCGCTAATAGCTTTAAACGTTCGGAACCTTATATAAGATAAAGCTTTAGCTTGCGTCTATAAAGCCTTTATATAGTTATTATTACTTAATAGCTAACTTAGCTAAGAAGATTACTAGTATAAATTAAACGAGGAAGCAAAGAAATAGCACTTTTGCCTTAATTTATTACTTATAAGGCTAAAACCTCGGATTAACGATATTAATAAAATGTAATATCTTTATAACTAGATTTACTATTATTTAAGTAATATAAAAGGCATTATTAAGGCTTTTAAGGCAATGTCTTTCTTTTTTGAGCTTAATGGGCCTTTAATGTAAGAAGATAAGCTATTTATATGCTATAGCTTTATTTTATCCCGAAGTTTAAATAGCTAGTCTCTTATATAAAGTCTTAAGACTAGTTACCCTTTTGCACAATTCTTATAATATAAGTCTTCTTTTAAGTTTCTCGGCTTAAATAATATTTGCTAACTATATAAGCGCTTTTAAAAAGGGGTTGCATTTCATATATGCTATCCCTTTAATCGAATTAATATTTAACTAGCATTTAATAGATTATTTTGTCAAAGTATTAGTGGATTTCTATAAAAAATAGAATAGTTTATTAAACGATAAAGATTTAATACAAAGTTCGGACTTCCGGATTATTAAAGTAAAATCGAGCGATATCGACCCTTAGCTTATATTTATAAGCTTTAGCATTACTATAACATATTAGCTCAAGTATTAAAAAAGAAGCAAGCTCTTATTATTTAAATAAGAAGATATAATAAGAAGTGGCGGTTATAATAAGGAAGAAAGTTTAATTTAGTATAACTTGCTTTTATATGCTATATTATAGTTAATTAACTTACTTAAATATTATACCGTCTTAATTCCTTTAGTTATTTTAGTAAATCTTTCTTTTATCGCTTTTATACCTTATAAGGGCAAGATTACACTACTTAACCTTAAAAATCTCTTAATAAAAACTAGCTAAATGCCTCATTTTTCTTATGCCCGAAGTATTAACCCTATTAACTTATCTCGAATATTGCATAATCTTTACAAGACGCGGGAAAAGTGATTATCCTTACTTATATTTACAAATAGATCCTTTAATGCAAGCAAAAATTTGTAAAGCTAAAGTTTAACTATTATAAATGCATTAGAGATAGTATATACCGGAGTTAAATCGACAAATAAAAGGTTACTCTTTAACTTGTAAATTTAGTTAAAATAAAGTCGCATAATATTAAAGTAATGCCCTTTTAGCAATCTTTTCTTTATTATAAAATAAATAGTTCCGGGAGGTGTAAACCGAGACTTGTAAGCTTCTAATAGCCTTGCTAGCGTTAAGTATAAGTAAAAACCTTAGTCTTAAATTTCTTACTTTATAGCTTTACAAGTTTCGAGGCCAAGTTTAATAACTATTCTTAAAATTGCCTTTAAACTTAATAAGAGGCTTTTAAGAATCTCGTCCGAAATCTCGTCCTTTGCTTTTATCCTCTTATATTTGCTTTAAGATATAGCTATTACTATTTTAGAAATGTAATATAATAGTTTAACGATATTATAAACGATAGCTATAAGGAGTAATATAAGCTCCGCTACTTGTAGCTATTAGTAGGAAGTAAAAGCATTATTTATTACTTCTCTTATTAAAAGTAGTAGCGTAAGCCTTAATTTGTATCGCTTTATAATGTTTATAAAATAAAAGAGCTTTTTATATAAGTTAAGGTAATAGTAAAGAGTTTTGCTTGTAATTTATTTATTTACTTAATATGAAATCCTAAATATAAATTTGTAGCTATACTCCGGAGGGTTGCTATAATTATATATAAGTAGTTAATTGTCTTTAAGAGAGTAACTATAATTAAGGCAACTATACTTAGTAGATAATACTAAGTTTATAATAAGGAATAGCAAAAGACAATTTAAAATAAAGCATGTGATAATAAAGACAAGAAGTTAAGATAAAAGCAAAAGTGCTATATTTTATATCTAAAGCTTATAAGATATTGCCTTACTTAAGCCTTTAATTAAAATAATATTATAGCGAGATAAAGAATAATCCGACTAACTATTTAAAGGTTTATCGCTAAACCTTTACTAAAATCCGCTTTATACTAAACCATTATCTTGCAAGTAATAGTTAAAGCTATACTATTAGCTTGCACTAATATCTTTTACTTGTAAAATAGACTTTCTTAAAAAGTGCTAAATCTTAAAAAGATTTAAAGATAAGCTAAATTTAAAAGGAGAATATTTACTTTTGCTACTATTATTGCTAATTTGTATTATATCCTTTAATAGCATCTTTAAAGGGCTACGCAATCTTATTACTTCTTAAAAGTAATATTTTATCCTCGATAAAGCTTATACTAAGGACTTAATATAAATTTAAAATCTCTTAGCTTACAATTATATTATAATATAACTAATAATTTAACAAATGCTTTATAGTAGTTTTCGATTTTTGTTTATCTTAATTATGCCCCTCGCTACTTAAAGTAGCAACACGCGCCTTTATAAATTTACTTATACATTATATATCTTACTAAACTTATATTAAGCGCTTAAGGGCTTCCTTTTATTCGATCTTTTTAAACTATTTTAAATACGGCAAATCTTCGCGGCTTTAAGAGTAAGCTAAAGAGTTTGCCTAAAAGCTTCCTTTTATAGATATAAGCAACGAAAGTCTCCCTTATAATAATATATTACTTAAATAGCAAGTAGCTATAAAGTGCCCTCGGCAGCTTTGTACTTATTATCTTAGCCGGGCATACTTAGTCCTTTAGCTTAAATAGTCTAATATCTTTAAAAGTAGTAATTTTCGTGCATTTAGTAATAACTTAAAGTTCTTAGTCTTAACTTTAAGGGTTAAACTTTAAGCTAAAATATTATATAATAAATTTTGCTCTTCTTAAGTTAAGTAAAGGGATATATATTACTAATTATTTGTTATTAGTTAATAGTATAGCGCAAAAGTAAAGCTTTTAAGTTCTCTTTAACCCTTTTTGTAATATTTTCGGTAATATTAAGATTTTAATATCTTCGTCTAAAGGTTATTATATAATAAAATAATCTTATTCTTTAAAAATTTTATAAAGTAATATTTTAGTACTTTATATTTTCTTTGCATTTTAATTTGCTTATATAAAATAATCTTAAATTTAAATTATTTAAAAAGGTTTTATATGCTTCTTAAATAATTAATAGCCTTTATATTATTTATAAGGAACTTTCCGCGTTGCTATCTTTATTATACTTTATATATCTAATAATATAGCTTATAATGTTTTAAGATTTTACAAGTTAGCAATAAATAAATAAAAATGTGTTATTAAGCAAGTTTACTGCCTCCTTAATCGCTTAACTAATATGTGCTAAGGCCTTATTTAACTAGCTAATTATCACATAATCGCTTAATTTCCTTATAGCTTATAGCTTTTAAAAATTTTTATAGTCTAATATTAGTATTCGCATTAGCCTAATAATAAAAAGCATAAATTGCAGCTTATACTTACTTTCCTTATCTTAAAGTGGGACTTTTTTATTATAAGCCTTAAAGGTAAAAGATCTTCTTATACTTTCTTTTATATAATCTTAGATTAAAGTATCCCTAGTTTCTTTAAAATATAGTTTTTGTTTTTAAAGTCGAGCAATTATATGTTAAGTACCTTTTATTATACTTAATTATATCGTATAATAATATTTAAGCTTTATTGTCTCGTTTAGTAATTATATCTCGGTTTTTAAGTAATTATCAAATTAGCACTTTTTCTTAGCACGTATAAGTTATTTACTATTCTTATTAAAGATTTCGAAGTCTATTATTTAAGTATTTGCTTATTAAGGCGTATTATGTTAAACTTACTATCTTTCGGTTTTATTGCTAAAGTATTAAAAGTCGTTTTAAGTGTTAATTAGACTTAAGCACTCTTGCTTTGCGTTTTATTATTGTTTTAAAAACTCTTTTTAGTAGTCTTTTAAGCTATAATTCCGGGATTTGCGATAAAGGCTAGCGGAAAGCTTAAGCTCCTCCTCGCTATTTGTCTAAATTTTATTATTCTCGGGTATAAGAGTTATTACAATTTCTAAATATTAAAGTAAAGGGTTAAGTAAAAAGATTTAAGAATTTGTTTAACTTTATATTTTATAAGGCTATAGAAAAGGCCCGAATGTTGCATTATTATAATCTTATAGCTACTTTTTAAGGGCTAGCATCATTCTCGTATTTATATGTCAATAATAGCATAAATCACATATTTTATAAGGCTTGCTACAATAACCCTTTAATGCAGCGTTTAAATAATAATTTATTTTACTATTAGCACAAGTATTAAAAATGCAACCCCCCTTTTTACTCGCTTAGCAGCTAAGAAGTCACGTGACGTGCCATTAAGCCGTGTTATTAAATACCCGATTTGCGAGTTCTATTCTTTAAAGCAAGCGTTTATGAGGTTAATTATATAAGTTTTTTGCTTCGAAGGCATAACTTTTTAAATCTTGCGCAAGATTTTGTCATTTTCCTCCGCTATTACCTTCTTATATTAATATTAGTTATTATCTCCATTTATACATTAAAGCGCATATATAAGCTATAACCTTAACCCTTATATAAATAAGTGCTATTCTTCTTGCTAAGCGAATATATACTAGCAAAGCTATCTCTTATCATCTTAGCATATTCTTATAATAACGTATCACCCGACTAGCAAGTAGCTATAAAGTAATATTAGCAGCTTTATAACCGTTATCTTAGCAAGATATACTTGCTCCTTCGGCTTAAACTACTAATAATAGCTTAAATAATAATATTAATTGCAAAATTGTGGATTTAAGAGGGGCGCAAAAGTAAGCTTTTAGTATTGCGCGTATTTACCTAAAATAGTAAGGCAAACTTGCTACTTAATGCTAAGAGGGTTTTAAGTATATAAAAGGGTAAACAACCTTTTATTCTTGCCTTTTAATTATCTTCTTTGCTATTATCTTATAACTTGTCTTGCGATATAAGCGCCGAATTTTAAGCTAAGACGATGCTTATAGCAAATAAGCTCTCTCTCTTAGTAACTTGTTAAAGATTTAAAAATATTAAACTATATATTAACTATATAAAAGGCTTATAAGGCTATATATTAAAGTATAGCACCGGATATTAAAGCACGAAAAGACTTAAAAATTGCAAAAATGTTAATAAATTACTAATATATTTATATTCTTGTAACAAATAAACTTAAGACTAATTATATATATAAACTTAAAGATAACAACAGAGAATTAACCCCTTTTAATACGTCTATTAAGCTAGCCTTTAAGCTAGTATGTTATATATTTAACTATAATACTTAAAGTTATTTAAGCTAACATGTATTTTTAAACGCTTATAATAGCGCTATTTAAGGAAAAGGATACTCGAGTTACTAAACTATAACGTATAGCCGCATTAACTATTCCCTTCCCTTAATATTAACTAACTTTATTAGGTTTATATAAGAGGTTTTAAGAATAGTTAAAAAAGGCTTGCAACTATTTAGTTATTATTTTAGTCGAGACAATTTTTTATTTTTAATTGACAATTTTAGGTTTTATTAGTATATGTCTCTCATTTATTACTAGTTATTTATAAACTTATTCTATATCTTTTAGCATTTGTAAAAGAGCGAGAAGAATATGTTAAAGACTTCGAGCAAATAAATAACCGGCTATTATAGCAATTTAAGCAATAGCATTATAGAAACTATCAAGTACAAGCAAAGTACTTACAAATATAATATAAGGCCTCTTATTATCTTATTTGTTATAACTTTTTATTAACTACTTTACAAGTTGTATAAAGTTTTTAAAATATGAAAATAAATCTTTATATAATTAGTTTTATTAAAGTCAATTTAATCCGAAGTTAACTTGTATAAGTTAAATATAATAAGTTAAAAAGATGCATTATAAGTATAATATCTTAAAAGGAAAATCGCAATTTGCTCGAAGCTATAGCAGCTATAAAGGGGCAAGATCTTACTATAATAGCTAATTTGCAAGCAAAAGATACTATAATTATTAAAGCAAATATATATGCAATTAAAGCGAAAACTAGATATAAGACTAAGTCGAGTGAATATAGTTTAAGTAAGAAAAAATTTAAGCTAAATTAAATAAGATAAGTTTATTTTCTTAAAATTAGAGCTTCTTTAAGCAAACTTATTCTAGTCTTAGTTTGCTTATTATTTGTGAACTTTAAGCTATTTATTTAAAGTTATATATACTTATACTTCCTAAATTGCTTGCTATTATTCTTGTATTACTTTACTAATAAGGCTAAAAGTAAATATTATCTTATAAGTGTAAAGATTAAGGTAGTATTGCTTTTAAATATAGTAAAGGTAAATATAAAAGTAATAATAATATTTTTCTCTTTAAATATAACTTATTAGTCTCTTCGAAAGGAATCCCTTTTAATATTTAATTCTCGACCCTCGGGCTAATTTGCTTTTATAATTGCGTTTTGCTTAGTTTAGCCTCTATTATATTAGATATATAAACTTTTATATTTTATAAAGCACTTAAGAGAAATAAATACTAGCAAGTCTAAAAGTAAGCGTTATAAAGAATGCATTCTTAGCAACTTTGCCGATATAGATAAGTGTGCTACTTTAAGTAATAAGAAGAGACCTTATAATAATTAATAAAGACTATATAAAAGTAAGGAAGTTAAGAGGATAACCTTTTTTGTATTTATAAATAAAGATACAAATAAATGTAATAACAAAAATAGTAAAAGTTGTAGCAATAATAGCGCTAACAATACTTAATTATATATTAAAGCCTTTAAAGCAATATAAGTAAATTTAGTTCTTATGCAAGATAAGTGTTTATGCAAGTGCTATTATAGTTTATTTACACCGTGTTAGCGGAATATTTCTCTTAAATTAAGAAAAACGTACTTTTTAACTTTAAATTTAAGGCCACTTTCCTTATATATAGCCCTATTATAAAATTAACTTAATAGTAAGAAGTTATAAGTGGCGTAAACATTTAAGTAATTTAAAGAGCATTATTTTAATAGTTATAACTACTTGCTTAATATTTATATTAAGCGAGGGATAATAAGCAAGCAAAAACTTAAAGCTTATATTCCTTGTGCTAATTATCTATTTGCACTAATTACTTCTTAATATTATTAAGTTTATAGTATTAACAAATTATTTATACTAATAATTTAATAATACTAGTAATATTATAGTACTAATATATTTCTTATACTAATAATTTGATAGTATTACTAGCCTCTTAATATAAGTGGTTTTTTTGTGCTAGTAAATTATTTATACTAGTAATTTAATAGTACTAACAATTCCTTAGCACTAATTGTCTTATAGCACTAATTATGCATTTATGCTAATAATATTTTAATACTAATTTAATTTTTGTGCTAACCTTTCCTCGCTTTAATTAATAAACGCAAGACCGGTAATATAAACTAGCTTCTTATCTTTAATTAAGCAAACCGACAATAACCGAGATGCAGCAATTACTTAAGCATAGCTTACCTAATAAAGTGCGATAATAAAGGCATTCTCGGCAATGCAAGGAGTATAGTGCTATAGTGTTTATATATTAGCGCATATCTTTTGTGTATATAAGTAATTATTTTATTTTTAGCCCTAAGATTTGCCTCGAAGACCCGCAACTTAATAAAAGGGGATTTGCTAGTATTACTTACTATTAAGGCTAAAGGCATTATAGTATAAGGATACGAAATATTAGAAAAGTAATAATTTAAGACAAGTTTAACTTAAGCGTCGTAGTAGCTAGTAATTTACTACTAAGAAGTAAGTTATCCGGTTTGCAAAAAGCTATAAAGCTAAGCTTACTTGCTACTTTTTACTTGCTTTATCCTTAACACTTTTATTATTTTGCTTTTACTATTACCCTCTTAAACAATTTTTATTACCTTCTTACTTTATTAACTTAAAGCAAATTATAGCCTTTATAAATTATATACATTTGCATCTTTTATAAAGCTATTTATTAGCTTTATAACATTTGTTAATGCAATTAACTATCTTATTTGATAAAGAACACGAGATGGTCGATAAATTAAAAGAGATTTCGAGAAAGAGTTATATAATCTTTATTTTAACTTTAAGTTTTGCTTTAAAGACAACTATTATAACTTTAACCCTTTTTTTAAAGAAGATAGCACTTAAAGAGATTTAGATTTTGCACTAATTATTCGACTATTGTGGCGGGGCGCCAAGCAAATAGTCGATTTTTGGTGTTTTTGCAAGGAGTCTACTAGTCTGCACGTGACTACAGGAACTGATATATATTCTGGGTTTTTGCTTGTACTTTACAACAACATAAC
>Ga0302221_10001632_pt1 | contig 14304 bp, 7 predicted proteins | sample II_Palsa_E2_1_FD_193517 | JGI IMG/M metagenome (GOLD analysis project Ga0302221, IMG submission 193517) | Peat permafrost microbial communities from Stordalen Mire near Abisko, Sweden - II_Palsa_E2_1 | ecosystem: Environmental > Terrestrial > Soil > Palsa > Peat permafrost | place: Sweden... | reverse complement strand
TCAGCCCGAGATATTGCAATATTTAAAAGATGTGATCGCGAATAACGATCTGCAAAAACACATCCGTTATAATTCCAATATCGTGCAAATGCAGTTTATAGCCGCTGAGGGCTGCTGGGAGATAACCGATCAGAACAATAACACTTACCGGGTTAAAATGATGATACTGGCAACCGGGCCGTATAATTATCCATACATCCCTGTTTTCCCCGGCGAAGAAACTTTTGAAGGCAAAAAATTCCACTCCTACCATTGGGATAAAACGGTTGATGTAAGCGGCAAAAAGGTAGCCGTTATTGGTACCGGTGCCAGCGCCATACAAATTGTACCGCAAATTGCACCGCTTGCAGAGCAGCTAACCGTTTTTCAGCGCACACCGGCCTGGATCACTTCGCGCAATAACAAGCAGGCAACGCCCGTAAAAAAATGGCTGTTCAGGCAGCTGCCCTTCACGCAAAAAATATCACGCGAAGGTGTTTACTGGTTCAATGAGTTTATAGGTAAATCATTTGTGGGTAACGATAAGATCAACAACCTAATTACCCAATGGGCGCTCAAAAAACTAAAAGACGAAGTAAAAGACCCCGCCATACGCCGCAAGCTGGTGCCCAATTATAAAATAGGCTGCAAGCGCATTTTGGTTTCCGACGATTTTTATCCAACCTTTAACCGCCCAAATGTAAAGCTGGTAACCCGCAACATTACCCAAATAACAAAGCACGAAGTACACACCAAAGGCAAGGCTTACGAAGCCGATATTATCATCCTGGCAACGGGCTTTATAGCTGCCGATATTAACCCACATATAAAAGTTGCCGGACTGGAGGGCCATTTACTGGCCGAAGAATGGGGCAAAACCGGTGCCGAGGCCTATAAGGGAATCACGGTTTCAGGCTATCCTAACATGGCATTGATATTAGGGCCCAATACTGGCCTGGGCCACTCGTCGGTAGTACACATGATGGAATCGCAGATGGAGTATATTATGCAATACATCAAAAAACTGGATAAGCTCGGCGAAAATGGCTACCTGGATGTAAAGCCCGAGGCGCAAAAGGCTTATAACGATGATTTACAGGCTAAATTTAAAAATACCGTATGGGCATCGGGCTGTAAGAGTTTTTATATGAATAAGGAGGGTAAAAACACTACGCTTTATCCGCGTTTAACCCGTGAGTACCGGCAGGAAACAAAGCGGTTTGATGAAGCCAGCTTTGTGGCTGTTGGTGCTTCTGTTAAATAAAATACCTTACGAAGTTTGCAAACTTCGTAAGGTATAATCACGCGGTTGACTCTTTTAAAAAGTGATCTTCCTGATGTAATTCCCGGGTCCGCTGGCATCAAAAAAGTATAAACTTCCTGATGCATCGGTTGAAAGATAGAATGGCCCGTAGATTTTGGCGGTAGCCAAAGGCCCATCAGCATGCCCATCCGGGGTGGATATCAGCGTAAACTGTTCGCCCGCGGTATTTATCACATAAATGCTATTGAGCGTTTCGGCCAGCGTACTTATGTATATATCGCCAAAGGCATCTGCGGCAATATCGGTTACATTGTAAAAGTTAGCGGTGGGCAAACCTATGTTGCTTTGTGTTCCCTGCGGTGTCATCTTCTCAATTGTGGTGGTATGCGTGGTGCCATTGGTAACAGGATAAATAACATTGCCGCTTTTATCTATAGCAAAACCGTCCACACCCACTCCTGGCACAAGCAAAGCCGATGTAGCGTCGGGCTTAACTTCGTGAATACCGTCGTAGCCCGCAAAGTACAGGTTACCATCCTTATCAACCATTATTTTTGATAGGTAATGATTTACGTTGCTTACATATTGGGTAAGGTTGGCAATAAAGGTGATTACGGAGCCATCCGGACCTATTTTAAGCACCGACTGCAATTGCGTAAAATTATTGGTACTAACGGTGTAAACGTTGCCCAGGGAGTCGGTAGCCAGGCAGTTTAAAGTATTGGTAGAGGTATCCTGTGCGGTTGGTGCCGGCGGGGTGTAAAAGGCTGTCTCCTGCCCGCTTGCGCTTACTTTATAAATAGTGCTGGTACCGGTATTTTTCAGTGCATAAATATTGCCGCTCTTATCGGTTACTACACCCTGAAAATAATCGCTAACAATGGTGCTTACTTTAGCCGCGTTGATCAGCGTTACGGTTTTCGAACTATCTGTCGATCCCTTTTTAAATACCGGGAGATCCTTATTGCAGCTCATAAAAAAAAACGAGGGTGCCAGCAATGCGGCGCATACGAATAATATTTTCTGTTTCATGATTAGTTTTTTTGTAAGTAAAAAGTTAATTGTATTGCGCATACAACAACATTACGTATGGAAAATGTAAAACGCTGGGTTACCCGCAAAGAATTTTGATATGCATGCCCGCTAACCAGCCATTAAAATTTATTTTTATAGCGCCCCAGCGTTTCATTGGCTAACTGCGTAATGCTATTAGTGTATTTAAGGTTTGCGGGTATAATATATTGAATGGATCTTTCTAAAAAGCAGGTTACAAAGCTGGTAGAGGGCTGTACAGGTAATGAGCGTTCGGCTCAGGAAAGCCTGTACCGGCACTTCTATGCCCAGATGTTGCGTATCTGCTCGCGGTATCTGAAAACTATGGATATAGCGCAGGAAGCTGTAAATGAAGGGTTTTTAAAGGTTTTTCAAAACATTCAAACCTTCGACGCGCAAAAAGGGGAGCTGGGCGCCTGGGTTTGCACCATCATGATCCGCACGGCCATTGATTATAACAGAAAGGAATTGAAATTTTTTACAGAAGCATTCGACGACCAGGATAATGATGAATATTTTATCGATCCGGATGCTTTAAATAAGTTATATGCCGATGACCTGCTAAAAAGCATCCGGCAATTACCCGATGCTACCCGCGTCATATTTAACCTATCGGTAATAGATGGTTATTCACATAAAGAAATAAGCAAGCAATTACTGATAACAGAAAGTACATCCAGGTGGCATCTTTCCGAAGCAAAGAAAAAGCTAAGGTTACTGCTACACATGGAAGACAAGAGTGCGAACGGACCAACTGATAATAACAAAGCGAAATGAAGGATTCAGCATGGTATAACAAGCTTTGGCAGCAAAAAATGCAGGAACTTCCTTTACAGGGGGATGGGGATACCGCATGGAAAAAAATGCAGGATTTACTTGATAAAAACATGCCAGTTAGCAATGCTGTGCCCGTTCAAAAACCTGTTAATTTGCTGAGGTCGGCATTAATTATAACCGCCGCTGTTATAACAATTGCCGTAATACTTTATTTAGCGGGCACCCACTTTTTTGCCGGGCACAACAACAACAATAAACCTGTTAAACAAATTAACAAACATACTGCATTGAATAACAGCAATGCCCCAAAAACCAGTTTAAATGAAAATAGTGGCTTAAAGGATAGTTTATCCAACATTAAGCAAGGCAATGCTACCAGCCCGAATACTTCAACGCCAACAGCAAACAGTGGCTACAATGCGTCTTTAGCAGCAGATCAGTCAGCGAAAGCAAATAATGGCAGTAGCGCAACCAATAAGCCGGGATCTGCCAATAACAAGGTTCTCAATCCAGCAAACCAAACAAAAAACAGCACTTCAATAACGGCTATAATTAATGCAAAGGCAGGTAATCATCATAATTATTTAACAGGGAAAAATCATATTACCGCAAATAAAAATATTGGCCGTTCAGCTACAACCGATCATCGCTTATATCCGGCAGGCCACAGGTCGACCACGTCGCATAGCCGATCGGTCAGTTCATCGGCATTTACGCAGGCATCCAGCAATAAACCGTCATCAGCCAAAGGCTATAAAAATTCAACAGATAGCCTAAATGCTTTATTAACCAATAACAACAATATGCCGCCTGCAATCCAACCTGGCGGCCAAACCGGGGCTAACCAAAAAGCCGATAGCGCCGCGCTCCTGTCAAAATCAGGCAGCACAATGAAAAAACCGCTTGCTGATAGCACTGCAACTAAAAATAAAACAGCGCAAGCAGCGGGTAAGGCAAAAAGCCAGGCCAATAAAAAAGCAAGCAAGGGTTCCAAATTTGAGATGGGCCTGCAAATCGGCTTTAACAGCAGCGGCAGTTTTACCCCATCAGCTCAAAACGCCAATTTTTACGGAAAATCTCCCGCTGATGCATTTTTGGGTATTGCCGCGTCGTACTATGTCACGCCTAAACTGGGCGTCGGTATAGGTATAAATGGCTTCTCGCCAAAAGTTATTTCGGGCAGTTACAGCAAAAACAACTTAAATTACAACACCCAGCCCGATACCGGCAAAGCAATTACGCATAATACCGGTAAGGTAACCATAACAGGTTCCAGAAAAATATATACTATAGATGTACCCGTATTGGTAACCTACAAGCTTAACAGCTTCATCAGCTTTACCGCCGGGCCGGTTATCAGCATCCCGGTAAAACAGGAAACTATGAAAAGCCATTTAAACCTGCTTACCAACACTACCGATACCACTACCTTAAAAACGGTAACGCCCTACGTAAGTAGCACAACTATCATTAACAAAACAAACTTTAGCTTTTCGGCAGGGGTAAAATTGAATTACAACAGGTTTTTTATTGATGCAGGCTACCTTCAAAACCTTAGCCCATATACCATAAGTTCGGGATTGGGATCAAATAAACTCTATTATCATACCGTTCAATTTGGCATTGGGTATTACCTGTTCAAACCTAAAGGCAAGTGATCTTTATGCCTGTAATTTATAGCCTACAAACCTAAATTTTTATAGTAGTTTTAGGAGATATTTAGCAACGCGTTAAATTTTATTTAACTTACACAATCGATTGCTTTTTAGCTTTTATGAAGAAAAAAAGAACCACCATTTATGATATAGCCGAAAAGCTGAATATTACGGCCTCGTCGGTATCGCGGGCTTTAAATAACAGTAATTATGTAAACGAAAAAACAAAGCAGCTGATACTAAAAACCGCCGACGAGTTAAATTATCAACGCAATTCGCTGGCATCAAACCTGCGCAAGGGCCATTCCAAAACTATAGGCATTATTGTTCCGCGTATTAACCAAAACTTTTTTTCGAATGTGATAGCAGGCATCGAAGAAGCCAGTTATGCAAAGGATTATAACCTCATCATTTGCCAGTCGAACGAATTGCATGAGAAAGAGATAAAGTGCGTAAATACCCTGATTAACCAGCAGGTTGATTGCATTGTTATCTCAATTTCTGCCGATAGCCGCGATTACGGGCATCTTAAAAATGTGATTGAACATGGTATACAGCTCATTCAGTTCGACCGTGTGATTGATGAGCTGGAAACCCTGAAGGTAATTAATGATAATGAACAGGCTTCGCTGGAAGCGGTTTCGCATTTGATAGACCAGGGCTATAGAAGAATAGCCTTATTGGAAGGCCCGCAAAACCTCAACATCTTCAGGCAGCGAAAAACAGGTTATTTAAACGCGTTAAAGAAGTTCGATCTGCCTATAATTGATGAACTGATAGTTGAAAACGCCTGGACCAAGGAGCTGGGTGCCGAAGCCACCCGTAAGCTGCTGAATTTGCCCGAGCCACCAGATGCCATATTTGCTTCTACGTCCGATTTCTCCGCGCTTGGTGTACTGGAGGTAGCTACTGCCATGGGTTTCAAAGTACCGGATGAGCTGGGTATCGTTGGCTACTCCAACGAAGCATTTACCGAACTCACCAGCCCATCCATTACCACTATCGATCAGTTCAGCGTGTATATGGGCAAAACGGTAGCTAATTTATACTTCCAGGAAATGGAGAATAAGGATACCATGGTGGTACCCAAGATCATCAGCATAAAACCAAAGCTGATTATTAGGTCATCAACGATGAAGAAGGGCTGATAAATATCTCCAAAAAAAAATGTCATTTCGAATGAGGTACGAGGAGAAACTATCTCTTGAGCGGGTTGTGTTTAGCCTGCGGGAGCGAAAAATCTTCTACGCCTAATGCTCACGTAATGCATAGTTCGCGTTGCAATCGTAGAAGATTTCTCCCTCTGGAAATGACAGGAAGAGAATAGATTAAATATTTACACCCTCACCTTATGCGCCGCGAAAACCTGCGCGTTTGCCTTTATTTCGTACGGCTCATCAAACACATCAATGCTGATGTCCCCGGCAGAGCGGTTGCTTAAATAAATACCTTCCGTATTCGCCTTTACATTGATCAGCACATTGCGGAAACTGATATTAAAGGAATATGATTTCCATTGCGTTGGCAAAAACGGGTTAAATTTTAAACGGTCGTCTTTAACATGCATCCCCGCAAAACCTTCCACTAAGCTCATCCAGGTACCGGCCATCGAGGTAATGTGCAGGCCGTCTTCGGTATCGTTATTATAATTATCCAGGTCGAGCCTTGAGGTACGCAGGTAAAAGTTATAAGCATCATCCTCCAAACCTATCCGCGAAGCGATAATAGCATGCACACATGGCGATAGCGAGCTTTCATGCACGGTTAGCGGCTCATAAAATTCATAATTACGGCGGACAGTGTCGGCATCATACTTATCAAAAAAGAAGTAGATCCCCTGCAATACATCCGCCTGTTTAATATAGCAGGAGCGTAAGATCCTGTCCCAGCTCCATTTTTGGTTCAATGGCCTTTCGGCGGGGTTCAGGTCATGCACCGGTACCAGTTCCTTATCCAAAAATCCATCCTGCTGCAAAAATATATCCCGCTTTTCATCCCTGGGGAAGTACATATTCTCGCTGATGTGGTTCCAGAACGATGTTTCCTCTATCTCATTAAAGCTAAGTTTTTCAACCAGCTCATGATATTTGGCGGCATCATTTTGCTTTACATATTTTATCGCTTCGGCGGCATATTCCATGCACCAGCAAGCAATGGTACTGGTATACCAGTTGTTATTTACGTTGTTTTCGTATTCATTAGGCCCGGTTACACCCAGCATAACAAACAGGTTGCGGTTGCTGCTCCAGTTAACACGCTGGCTCCAGAAACGGGCTATGGCTATCAAAACTTCGAGCCCATAATCAATTAGGTAATGCTCATCGCCGGTGTAACGGATATAATTAAATATGGCGTAGGCAATGGCCCCGTTACGGTGTATCTCTTCAAAGGTTATTTCCCATTCGTTATGGCATTCCTCGCCCGTCATGGTAACCATTGGGTATAAGGCAGCGCCATTATTAAAGCCCAGCTTAACCGCGTTCTCAATGGCCTTATCCAGTTGTTTATAACGGTAGATGAGCAAGTTTTTAGCCACCTGCTGCGGTGCCGTGGCCAGGTAAAACGGCACACAATAAGCCTCGGTATCCCAATAGGTGGAACCTCCGTACTTTTCGCCGGTAAAGCCTTTGGGGCCAATGTTCAGCCTGTCGTCCTTACCCGTATAAGTTTGGCAAAGCTGGAATATATTGAACCTGATGCCCTGCTGTGCTGCCACATCCCCTTCAATAATAATATCGCTCTCATCCCATTTGGCTTTCCAGGCCCCGGCTTGTTCGGCCAGCAACTTTTCAAACCCCTTATCAGCAACTTTCGCTATCACCCCTTTACAAACCCCTATTAAATCAGCCGGATCATAATTTTGTGAAGTAACGTTGGCAGCATATTTATAAATAACGGTTTCCTGCCCCTGGCTGGCGGTTAATGAAAATGCCGTGCCTATATATTTTTCTTTTACAACCGGCTTAAAACAAGTACTGGCAGGCTTTCCATCCTGTAAAACCGTCACCTTACTGCCGGTACAAACCTCAAAAGCTGTTTTTTTGGTTTTTAGTACGATATAAGCATTTTCGTCTTCGGCCTCGGTATTTACATGATCCCAGAATTTTTCGTCGTAGTTGGAATCCTTATTGGCAATATCGCCATCTATGTAAGCGGTAACAGCCAGTTCGGCATCAAAATTAAGCGGGGTGATGGCATATTGTATGGCACCGGCTTCTTCATCAACAATACTGCAAAAACGTTTGGCATTTATGGCTACTAATTTGCCATCGGCAAGCTCGGCGGTAAAGGAGCGTTGCAGATAGCCCTCGCGCATGTTGAGCACACGCTTAAAATCCGATACCTTACAGGTATTCAGATCAAGCTTTTCATTATTAATGATAATATCAATACCTATCCAGTTGGCGGCATTTAATACTTTGGCAAAATATTCGGGGTAGCCGTTTTTCCACCAGCCTACCCGTGTTTTATCGGGATAATAGATGCCGGCAACATAATTGCCCTGCAATGTTTCGCCCGAGTACGCCTCTTCAAAATTAGCGCGCTGGCCCATCCGCCCATTACCTATACTAAAAATACTTTCGGATATTTGATTAAGATGGGGGTCAAAACCTTCCTCGATAATATTCCACTCGTCTGCTTTAATATAGTTCTTCATATTTTAAAATACTCCCTCTCTCCGGCTATAAAACGCTCTAATGATCATCGTAATTTTAAGCCTCGTTGTTTTTTGTAGTGTAAAATTATTTTTTTAACTCCAGCACCAGGGTTGTTTTACCCGGTACATCAATACTTTGTACTGAACCTACCGGTTCATTCGTTATCACATTTGTAGCGCCGGTATAACCTGCCATCCGCTCGCTAAACCTATCGGTTTTAAGGGTTTGGGGTTTGGTATCGCTATTATAAATTACCATTACCGTTTTGGCCGCGTTGTACCTAAAATAAACATATATATTATTTTGAGGGATGTATTGCATCAACTTACCGGTTTGCAGCGCCGGTGTATTTTTGCGGTAATTTGCCAGCGTACGTACATAATTAAAGGCCTCGTTCTCTTTATCGGTACGGCCCGCTGCTGTAAATTTATTTACCTTATCGCCCGGAAACCCACCCGGAAAATCACTGCGCACCAAGCCATCCGGATTTGAGTAACCGCTCATCAGTATTTCATCGCCATAATACATTTGCGGTATGCCGCGAGTAGTTAGCAATAGGGCCATGCCCGCTTTGTATTTACTAAAATCTTCCTTAACAACAGAATAAAATCTGTCCATATCGTGGTTATCCAGAAAAACCACGTTCCGTGTAGCATCCTGGTATAAAAAATCCTGCGATAAGACCAAATAAAGATGGTTTGCGCCGCTTGTCCAGCCACTATCGCCGTTAAGCGCCTCGGCTATAGCATCTTTTACCTGCGAATCAACCACTCCCGGCAATTCCGTATCGAAACCACGGTTAACCGTATTTCCTTCGGTAAAAAATGCCTGGTTAGCTACCGACCATACCAGTGTTTCGCCATAAATAGACAGGTGCGGAAACTCAGCTTTTACTTTCCTGGCCCAATCAGCCATATATTCCGCGTCATTATAAGGGTAGGTATCTAAACGGAAACCATCCACGCCGGCATATTCTACCCACCAGATATGGTTTTGAGTGAGATAATTTTGCACGTATGGATTATTTTCGTTCATATCGGCCATGGTATGATCAAACCAGCCGTCGAGCATTACCTTACGGTCAATAGCCGAGCCATGCGGGTCCATTACCGCCGCATCCCTAAAGTTCGACTGCGTATACTTTGGCCATTGATGCACCCAGCTTTTCATGGGCATATCTTTTATCAAATAATCGCCGGTGCCCGAATGATTATGCACCAGGTCCTTAATTACCTTTAAACCCATAGCATGGCATTTATCAACAAAAGCCTTATATAGCTGGTTACTGCCAAAACGCGGATCTACGTAATAATGATCTGTTACCGCATAGCCATGGTAAGACGCGTGCGGCATGTCATTCGTTACTTCGGGCGTTAGCCAAATGGTGGTTACACCCAAATCCTTCAAATAATCCAGGTGATTCATTATTCCTTGTATATCGCCACCGTGGCGGGCATACATCTGGTTGCGGTCAACCGTCATTTCGGCCATTCCGGGTACCGAATCATTCGATGGGTCGCCGTTCGAAAACCTATCGGGCATTAAGAGGTAGATCAGGTCCTTATCGGTTACACCTTGCGCCCGGTTAGGCGAATGATCGCGCTGCTTTAACTCATATTTATACTTTAAATTCTCCGCACCAGCTTTTGTAAAAGTTATCGTGAACGTTCCCGGTACTGCCGAATGAGAAATTTCCAGGTCTAAAAATAAATAATTCGGGTTTTCAACCTTATGAACCTGGGTAAGCGTAACACCGGGGTAATGCATTTTTACCGTGCGTTCGGCAATATTATATCCATGCACCACTAATTGCAGTTTGGGGTTATGCATGCCAACCCACCAAAACATGGGTTCCACACGCTCAAGGGGAGGAACCTGCTGCGCAAAGATGCTTTTTGACAGGACGAGAAAAAATACGATTACCGCTAATTTTATTTTCATAGATACTGTATTAATAGCTTATCGAAATTTTATTGTTATCGTTTTTGATCACTATACTTTTTACTTTCATCCCCTCCACCGGGTTTGAATCACCCTCCGGGTCGAACCTGGATATGGGGGTAAGAAATGATACAAAATCGTCATTCAATTCCGCTTGTTTACCGTTAAGTTTTATGGCCGATGATGCATCAAAACCATGCATTATCAATTTTATATTATGAAATTTTGAAGCCAGCGATCCATCAACCTTATCCAGCACGATCATGTTTTTAGCGGGATCATAGCTAATATTTCTTTTGTAGTAAGCGCCGTTTTCATACGCGAAGCTTTCGCCATCATCTTCGTAATAAACAAAATGGTTGGGTACATCGCCTTTATAAATATGAATAAAAAGCGTGTCGGTTGGCTGTTCAGCTGTTGATTGCACCAGCGATTGCATGGGCACAATACTGCTTCCCCTTACAAAAACCGGGAGTTTGCGTGTAGTCAGCTCCAATATTTTTGGTTGACCACCCTCCTGAATTTCGTCGGTATACATATCATACCATTTACCTGCCGGAAAATATACCTTGCCAAAAGTCGCGCTGCTTTCAAAGGGGGCTACCATAAAGGCATTGCCAAACATATATTGGTTGTTAAACTGGCCTTTGTAAACGTTATCATCAAAAGTATAATCAATAGCTAACGACCGCATTACCGGGTTGCCATTTTGGGTAGCCTCATAAAATGTGGAATATAAATAAGGCATTAATTTATACCTCAGATCGATATAGTTACGGGCAATTTCCAGTGCCTCTTCGCCGTACGTCCATGGTTCCGATGAACGGGTATTAACTGCAGTATGGTTACGGAAGTAAGGATTGAAAGCGCCTATCTGTATCCATCTTTCGTACAAAGGTACGCTGGCGCCGCCGGTAAAGCCCCCAATATCCATGCCTGTAAACGGCACGCCGCTTAGGCCTAAACTGTTCAATAGGCGTACACCAAGCAGCATGTGGCTGTCCTGTGCTACGTTATCGCCGGTCCATATAGCGCTATAGCGCTGCAAGCCCGCATATCCCGAGCGGGTTAAAATAAATGGCCGTTTATTAAACGCGGCCCTGGCTCCCTCATAACTGGCCCTGGCCATATTCAGCCCGAACACATTATGGGCTTCCAGGTGCGAAGCTTTTTTACCATCGTAATCAAATATCACATTATCAGGCATTTTTTGGCCCCAGGTTGATATTTCGTTCATATCGTTCCATAAGCCGCTTACGCCGTCATCGCCATATTTCTTGATCTCATCGCCCCACCAGGCGCGGGCCTTAGGGTTGGTAAAATCAGGGAAATTGCACCAGCCCGGCCAAACCTGCCCGGTGTAATTGGTGCTGTCGGGATATTTTATAAAAATATTCTCTTTATTGCCCCGGTCATACGTTCCGTAGCCGGGTTCGTCCTTTACGCCGGGATCAACAATTACGGTTAATTTAAAACCCATATCCTTGAGCTTATCCGTCATCTTTTTAGGATCAGGAAAGCGGTTTTTATCCCAGGTAAATACTTTATAATGATCCATGTAATGAATATCGAGCGTGATACCATCAGCAGGAATTTTTTTCTCTCTTAATGTTTGCGCTATGCGGAAAACCTCGGCTTCAGGGTAATAACTGTAGCGGTTTTGCTGGTAACCCAGGCTCCATAGCGGCGGCAGTTTCATACGGCCGGTTAGCCAGGTGTAGGAGGTGATAATATCGGCTACACGCGTGTTGTAAATAAAATAATAATTCATTTCGCCACCCCTTGCACCAAAGGACGAGAAACGGTTATTGCTGGCGCCAAAGTTGAAATCGCTTTGCCAGGTATTATCTAAAAAAATCCCATAGTTTAACTGGTGATGAATACCGATATAAAAGGGAATGGTGGAGTAAATAGGATCGGTATTGTTGGAATAGGCAAATGCATCGGTATTCCAATTAGTATAGCCGCTGCCACGACGGTTTAATGCGCCTGTTTTTTCGCCAAGGCCGATAAAACGTTCGCCATCCTGCATTTTTTTGTAGGTGGTTACCGCTTCATTTACCCATGATGTTTGCAAGCCCGTTTCATCTTCATTAATAACCCGTCCATCATTAGTATAAAAACTTACCGCGAAAGGGCTTTTTTTGATAACGGCTTTTAACGAATCTGTTACCAGGTCAATTTCCTGGTCGGTTTGGGTGATGCTTACTTTTGTTTTTTCAGGCTGGGTGATAACAGCGTATGAAAAATCTGCCGCCAGCTTTTGCTTATCCATTCTTACCCTTATCATATTGGGGCTGTAAACAGTTACCTGGGCGTAAGCATTATCGGTTGTAATATTTACCTGCTGATCGTTAATAACAACATTTACAACATTCCCCGCACTTTTAACAGGGCTTGTTTGGGCAATTGCCGGATAATAAAAAGTTATAAAAAATAGTAAAAGATATATCCGATAGAATTTAGTTTTCATTTATATAGATTATAGCGCTGATAATCGATCATCACTTTAGCCCGGTTATTCAACGCATAAACTTTTTGCGCGGGCAAATTATATTGTTTGCTGCGGGTATGTTAAGGGGTTTAATATCCCGGCAATAAAAAACCCTATTTATAACTAACCCGCCCTTTTCGGCGGGTTAGTTATATAGGTTTTAACAGTTGTTTAAACTACTGTTATTGTGTAAGTGTATAAGTAGTTGTGGCAACCGCTGGCGAACCATAAGCAGTTGGAGCCATATTAAATGTAAAATTATAATTTCCAGCAGTGTTGATAGGAATATTCCCACCGTTGCTATCAGTTAAGGTCATGCCATCTGGAGTAGCTATTGTACCCCAGCTATTGGTCCATTGGTCGTCCTGCCTTACTTTAAATGCACCAACTATCATTGGGATGCCATTAATTACCCAGTTATTCTTACCATCGTTAACAAACTTTAACGGGGTGTCAGTACTCCAGGCAGTACCCGGAGTTGAATTACCAATAACGCTATAATAATCAACTGCTGTAAATGTAATTGTGTTTGCAGTTAAGTTTAGTGTTATTAAATAATTGCCTGCAGCAGTTGGAGCAACCAAATTATTGTTAGCGTTATAACCAACTGTAGCAGAAGGTGTGCTTACATCAGTTGTAGCATATTTGTTGGTGAAGCTTTTAGCCGGTAATATCAAAAATTGATTGTTGCCTGCAGTAAAGTTAATAATGCCAGTATAGGTGGTACTACCGTTCAATGCCACTAAACTATCTGGTGTTGCAGTACTCCAACCCTGGTACGCCCCAACTACATATAAATAAGCAGCCGGTATAACCGTTGAGTAAGGCGTAACGCTAACCGATATAACATTGGAATAAACTGGTGTTATAGTAGTTGAAATGGTGTGAGCAATACGTACCAAAATTGTGCCTTGTGCCTTTGGCTTTATATTTAACTTCAGGGCAAGGGTATTAAGATCGGCTGTGTTATAACTGTATGATAACAAACCTGAACCTAAAGTTATCGAAACCGGGTTTGCCCAGTTATCGCCAGTGGTATCAATTTCAAGCGTATTGGTAATTGATGCCTTAAAACCATAACTTGCCATTGTAAAAGTAAACGTAACCACCGGCGTTGCGATTGTATCATTAGCTTTTACCAATGTTACTGATGCTGTTGACGATGATAAAACACCCGCTTTCCCACTATTCGCGGTAACTATCGCGTCATTCTTTTTGCAGGATGCTAACATCAGCAGCGCTACACTGCCAATGGCTAAAAACCTTGTTAAAACTCTTTTCATTTTCATTTTTTTTAAATTAACACTCTTATTTATTAAGGGGTCATAATTATATACTTTTAAATTGCGGGCATTAATAACCCGGGTTTTGTTTAAGGTTTGGATTAGCTGCTCTGTCCTGATCAGGTATAGGGTAAATGTTGTAATGATTGTCAACACCTGTTCCATTTTTTGCACCACCTTTAAACGGCCACAAATAACT
>Ga0302221_10001626_pt1 | contig 14327 bp, 7 predicted proteins | sample II_Palsa_E2_1_FD_193517 | JGI IMG/M metagenome (GOLD analysis project Ga0302221, IMG submission 193517) | Peat permafrost microbial communities from Stordalen Mire near Abisko, Sweden - II_Palsa_E2_1 | ecosystem: Environmental > Terrestrial > Soil > Palsa > Peat permafrost | place: Sweden... | reverse complement strand
AATATATAAAAATTTCTTTAATTAATAATTAATAAAATAAAAAAATTATATTTAAAAATTTTTTTAATTAATATTAAATATAAAAAAATTATTAATAAGATCTTTAATAATTTATATAAATAAAAATAAATAAAATTTATTATTAAATTAATTTTTTTATTATATTAATATTTATTATTATTAAAAATTAATTAATAATTAATTTATAAAATTTAAATAAACTCATGATTTTAAATTTATATTTTATATTATTTTAATTAAATTTAATTAAAATTTTATAAAAAAAAATTATCTCGATTATTAATAATTAATAATTTTTTTATTAATTTTTAATAATAAAAAAATATTATAATTATTTTATAATAATTAATTATTATAATCTCGAGTAATTAAATATTATTTTTATAAATTTTTAAAATTTAATATAATATATATAAAAATATATAAATAAATAATTATATTTATATATTTATTTTACGAGAAATTTTATAAATAATATTATAATTTTTTTTAAATATAATAATTAATTATATTAATTACTTAAAGATTATATTTTAATTATTTTATAATCTTTATTTATATTTTTTAATAAAAAAATCCTTTATTAAATATTTATTAATAAAATTATTAAGATATTTTATAAATACTTTAAATATATTTATTATAAAAGAATAAATTATTATATTTAAGAATATTAAATTTTTAAGTATACTTAAGATTCTTAAAAAATATATTAATATAATAAATTAATTTTATTTATATTTATCGAGATATATCCAAATTATTAAATTAATATAATAATATAAAATAACTTTACTCGAAGTCGGACAAGAAATAAAGATAACTAGTCTAAAGTAAAAAAAATATATAATAAAAATAAAATATAAATTAATATAAAAAAAAATTCTTTAAAACTTTATAAAATATATTAATAAAATTAAGATTTTTTATTTATTTTATATAAAAAAAATATTATTCTTTAATCTAAATATATTAATAAAATATAATTTCGCGATTATAATATTTTATTTAATACTAGAAATATTTCTAAAAAATATAATCTCGAAACTATTAATAAATTAAATCTAGTTAATAATATTTATAAATAAATTATTAAGTTTTATAAAAATATAATATTATTTAACGAAATTCAAGATAATATATTTTATATAAATTTATAAAAAATTATATTTTATAATTTAATTTAATTATTAATTAATTATTATATTTATTAATTATATAATAATAAGAAATATTTATAATTATATAAATTTTAATATTTTTAATATATTAAAAATAAATATAAGATTTATTTATATTTTAATATATTTCTTATAATTTAATCTTAATATTAAACATTATCTCGATTAATTAAATATCGTTCCCGATATTTTTTCTTGACTCTTAGTTATAAAATAATAAAATATTTTTAAAGACAATAAACTAGAATATATTATATTTATTATAAAATTTATTATAGATCTTAAATTTAAAAAAAAATTATTAACTAGATTATAAAAAAATTTAAAGTTTAATAAAATATTAATACTTTTAGATATCGTGTTATAGAAACTATAAAAAAATAAATCTTTAATATTTTTATTTAATATAAAGAATATAAAATTATTATAAAAATTATAAAAAAATAAAATAATATTTAAAATTAAAAATGATTTATTTTATTAAATTATTAATAAAAAATATTATTTATATATATTAAATTTAATAATAAATAAAATTATAAATATAATTTATAATTTATTTTATTTTAGTCTAAAATATATATTTTATAAATTAAATAATTTTTATATTTTACGATTAAAGAAATAATTTAAAGTTTATATTTTTTATTATTTAATATATTTATTTAATAAAATCTCGAGAATATAACTTTATAATAAATTATAATTTATTAAAATATTATTAATATTATATTATATAATTATAATAAACTTTATATTAAACTTATTAATTATTTTTATAATTAATTTATAAAAAATCAAGATTTTTAATATTTTTAATTATATAATAATTTAGTCTTATAAGACTAATAAAAAAATAATATTAATTTCTAGATATATAATATATATTATTATAAATTAAATAAAAATCTATATTAAAATATAATTATTATTAAAATAAAAAATATTTTATAATATTATTTTTAATAAAAATAAAAAAATTTATTTTTAAGTTTTAGTAAAAATTATTTAAAAATCTTAAAATAAAACTTTTAATATTCACGATATAATATTTCTAGACCAATAAAGTTTTGGAGTAAAAAAATTAAATTATTAAAATTAATTTATAATATATTATTTTTAGTAATTCCAAAAAATTATAAACGAATAAATTAATTTTTTTTAATTAATATTAAATAATATATAAATAATAATAATTTAAATTTTTCTAAATAAATATATTAATAATTTTTAATTAATAATAAATTTATTTCTTCTTATAAATAATTTTAAAAATAAATTTCTAAAAGTAATTTATAAACTTTATTAAAGAAATATAAAAGTTATTATAAATTTTATAAATAATATTATAAAAAAATATTATAATATTAAATATAAATTAATTATAATAAATATTAATTATTTTATATATTTAAAACTTTATCGCGAATATAATTTATTTAAAAAATTAAATAAAAAATTATTAAAATAATAAATAAAATTATTTAAAATTATTTAATATATTAAAAAATTTATTTATAAACTAAAATTATTAAATAATTAAAGAATTTATTTAGTTATTTTTATTATTTACTTTAAACTAATATTAAAAGGACTAGATTTATATAAATATAAATTAATTATAAAAAGAAAATTCTTTAAAAATATTAATAAAAATAATAAAAAATAATAAAACTAAAAATTTAAATAAATTATAAATATTATAATTAAATAAAATATCTCGTCAAGTATTTAAAATAAAATAATAAATATAATAAGTAATAATTAATTAAAGTATTTAATAATATAAAAAAATTAATTAATAATTATAAAAATAAATTAATAATAATATCGATAAAATAATATAGACGCTTATTTAAAACTAAATAATAATAATAAATTATTAATTATTTTTATCGAGTATATTTATTATTAAATATATTATATATTTATAATATTTTATTAATTTATATTAAATATATTATTTTATTTATAAAGAATTAAAAAAAATTTTAAGATTATTTTATATAATTAATTTTTTTTTTTAAATATTATAAATTTTTATATTATAATAAATATTAAATATTATTATAAAAATATTATTATTATATATATTTATATATATATATCAATAAAATTCAAAAAAATATATTAGATAATAAATTTTTTTTTTTAAAAAATTAGCTTATAAATATATTTATAATAAATTAATAAAAAATAAAATTTTTTTAAAAAAAAATTAAATAAAATAATATAAAAATATAAAAAAAAAACTAAAAAATATATTAAGTATTAAGAAATTACTAAATATATATTTTATTAAAAAAAATTTTTTAATAATTTTTATAAAAAATATCCCGAATTTAATATTATAAAAAATAATAATAATAATTTAAATATTATTAATTTTTTAGTCCTTAAATATTAAAATAAATAAGTCGATAATTATATTATAAAGAGAATTAAAATTAAAAGAATAATAAATAATAAATTAAATATTTTAATAATTATATTAATAATAAAAATTAAAAAATTATTTCTTGTCGAGATAAAAAAATTATTATAAAAAAATAATATATATAAAAATATATATAATCTTTATATTAAATATAGTTTTAATTAATATAATAATATTAATATAAATAATTAAAAAAAAATATTATATAATTAAGTTTAATATTAAAAATCTTATACTCAAGATTAAAAAAATATAATATTTTAATAAACTTTAATAATTAATTAAAATATTTTAAAATAAAAATATTAATATACTTTTAACTTATAATATTCTTTTATTATTATTTAATAATAAAAGATTATAAGATATTTAAAAATATTTCTTATAAGTAATAAATAATAAAATTCCGGATTCTTATATAGTCGTCTATAATTATATAAAATATTATATTAAATATAATTTCTTTAAATAAAAAAAATATAAATAAAAAATTATAAATATTTTTAAATTAAAGAAATTAATATTAAAAAAAAGTCTATACTAAAAAAGTCGATATTAAAAAAATTAATATTATAAAAATATAATAAAAATAAAAAATAATAATATTTTAGACTTAATTTATTATTATATATTATTAGATTAAAAATTATATTTTAATGATTTATTTAAGTATATAAATATAAATAAGATTATTATTTATTTAATAAAATTTTTATTATATAATAATAAACTTTAAAAGATTATAAATAATAAAAATAAAAAATAAAAAAAATATAAAAGAATAAATTTTTATATAAAGATAAATATTATATAATTATAATATAAATAAAAAAAAATTTCTAAATCTTTAATAAATTTTTTTAAAAAATAATATTAAGTTTAAAATTTATTAATAAATATTTTATTTATTTTTTATTTATATAATATTAAGAATAATATAAGTCTTTTGGAATTAATATTTATTATAATATTATATAAGTCTTGACGTTATTTAATATAATTAAATATTATATAATTCTTATATTTAATATTAATTATAAATTAAGTTTTTATAATAATATTTTATTGTTTTTTATAATAATTAATTTAAATAATATAATTAATTATTATTATTATAAAAATAAATTTATAAAATAAAATAATAATAATAAAAATTAAAATAAAAATTAAAATAAAAATTAAAATAAAAATTAAAATAAAAATTAAAATTAAAATTAAAATTAAAATTAAAATTAAAATTAAAATTAAAATTAAAATTAATTTTTTATTATTTTTAATAATAAATATAATAATAAAATATTTTAAAATTAAAAATTATTTAATATATAAATTAATTTTAAATTTAATTTTTATTTTATTATTATTAAAGATTTAAAAATAAAATTAAAAGTTAATTAAATAATTATTAAAATTATTTTTATTTTTTTATATAAAATATTAATATAATTTAATAATAATTTAATAAAATAATAAAAAAATATAATAATTTTTAAAATATTAAAAAAAAATTATTAATAAAATTAAAATTAAAATTAATATTAAAAAAAATATAAATAATAATTTATTAAAAAAAATATAAGTTTAAAAATTTAAAAAAAATTTAAAGTTATAAAAAAAAACTTAAAAGAAAATATTATAAATAATATATTAAATAAAAAAAAATTAAAAAAAATTAAAAAAATAATAAATTTTTTTTAAATTTATAAACTAAAAATAATAAGTTTATAAAAAAATTTAAAGAATAAAAACTTAAATTAAAAAATATTAAAAAAAAATATAAAAATATAAAAAAATTAAAGAATATATTAAAAATCAAGATTAAAGACTTAAACTAAAATTTAAAATAATAAAGAATAAATTTAAATTATATATTAATTCGATTAAATATTTATATATATTAAATTATTTTAAACCTCGAGAAATAGTCTTTAATCTCTAATAATAAAAGCAAATTCTTTAAAATATATAGCGACATTCGAATTATTATTTTTTAATATATTAAATAAATAAAAATTAAAGTATATTTCTAAAATCATAAGTCTATACTATTATTATTTCGTCAATATACGTCAAAATCTTAATACGGCGATATATAATAAAATTAAAAAAGTAGATAATAATTTTATACCTATTTTTATTTTTAATAATATTATGTCTAAAGAGCTATGTTTTGTGTACTTTTAACGAGTTATTTCCTTTCAGCTTCAAGCTATCCTTTAGTAACCATTCTCATTTGAGCAAACAGTACAAGACTTAAAGTAAACTTCGCTATTTAATCAAATTTATAATAGGCTGGCCCAGAGTTTCCACGAAGGCAAAAGCGGTTTTCGCGCTACAAGAACTTGCGCAGCTTTCACTGTACGCAGTCTCCACTTTTAATCAACGTCAACCAAACGCGTAGAGATATTCACGGAGAATATAATAAAGGTCCTGTCACTCCTATTCTCTCTTAAAATACACTTAGCTCTTCGAAAAAACTTTACCCGTCTCGCTACGTCCGCCATCTTCTTGTGGAATATTGTTCAAATAGACGAGCGCGAATTACAAGTGCATTTTAGTCTTAACCCAGCAAGCTTCCAAAAGCCGGAAGAGGAAATTGCCATTGCCAATAGTCGGGTCTTTGTTTTGTTTCTACGTGTCACTGCCCGAAATTGCGCACGAACAGGCAACACGCACCCCGTTGGCCTTCCAGGCGGTTGAGTGGATTCGAAGCCGAAGATGCAATTTGAAGAAATGTGTATTTACGAGGGGGAAGGGGTACTAGAGTGAGGATAACTAGTGCGAGCAGGAGAGGACGAGGAAGAAAATAGGAGGATAAAGTAGGAGATTGAGAGCAATGAAAAAAAGAGAAGAGAGTTGGAAGAGGAAATGGAGAAATTGAATAAGCTAGATGTAATACACAGGCGAGGAAGTTCATATAGTCGGAGGAGCTTAGTGGCAATCGGAAAGTCAACCCCTTCAAATCCAACTTCGGCGTGGCTTGGTGTACAGAAGATACCGGAAAGGGAGTAATAAAAACGAAAGGATGCCAACTCATGCTATAGTGGGAACACATTAATAAAAAGTCATTAGAGAATTTCAGAAATGCGAGTCCCACGATGCGATCTGGGAGTATGAGGAGCATACTATAGCTAGAAATGGGTTGACTATAACGTCGCGGGCTGTTCGTGTATGGAGAGGGTTCGCTAGTATCAATGACACCTTTGCAAAACTGTAGAAGCGGCCGCCCAATCTTCGTGGGTTGTGGTGAATAATATGACCATAATTGCTAGGGAGATATAAACACGAATCCTAACCACCTCTCAGAGGAGCTATCTACGAGCCGCCATTCGCCTCCTTGAGCCTTTTGGAACTCCGACTTGGCTCAGGGACACTGCTCTGGAGGCCCTCGACTGCCTTTCGTTTCTTGGAAAGGCGGCTTGGCTGAAAAGCACCGTTCTCAAGGAACATTTGACAATCTCCGACTGCCTCCTTGATCACCCGGTCTGGATCCACCTCGTCCTCCCAAGTGCCGACTGGAAGTCCCATCATTCGCCGCTTGGCGTTGCGTATAACCATTAGGCCACAGCTTCACCCGTTTCTCTGCTGGGGAGTAGGCTGACCACCGGATTAGCATGCGACGGTGTATTGAAGTGTGTACTTACCGCCTCGGTGTATCCTTTACTCTCCTCTGAATATTTTGGCCCCCTCAGCCTCAGCCTCAATTGAAATGGGATGTATGTTGAAACGGATTGGAGTATTTTCTTCTTTATAATCTTTGTTTCTGACTTTCCAAATTGCACATTGATCGGTCCTTGATAAAGTTACTTACTGGTAAACTTATGAGTTGTAAAATTTAGCATAGCGGTTGGTATGTAACAACTTGAGAGCTGTCAAGTCTGCCGCCCTGAAGTTGATATTTGAGGCTGTTCAAATTATAGTGTAAATACGGCTCTTAACGCCCAATCCGCAAATGTAGATTCTTGCTGACTTTGGCCTATAGTCATTGATCTGTCATAATTTCGGGATAATTATTCATAAATTGTTGATTATAACTCTATACCTTGTAATAAAGGCCCTGATTTGATTGATGAAAATTCACGATATAGACTTTCTTCAGATCATAATCATGACTTTATGTGATGGGCAATATTCGTTGAGTGTTGGGAATCCTCAAAACAGAATTGCATATCTGCTCGTGTGGGCCGCCGGACCTCAATCATCCCATTGGCAAAGAGAATTTGATGACACGACATTCGAAGGTTTGGTCTTTAGCATACAATATTAAGTATCTCAACTTCTTTCGTTAGAACCCCTTGATCTGGCCCTGAGTGACTCTTTGGTAGTCACACCTATTCTGATGGAGATATCCATAAGAGAGCGGCTAGAGAGCCTCCGAGTGACTGCAGCTTCGAAACGATATTTCATACCAGAAGGCTTGCTTGAAACCGTGTTAACAAATTCCATCATCCGAGGTATCATCGAGAAGAGCGATAGAAACTTCCCAAACCCATTGGAGATTCAAAAATATGTCTTGAAGATCAGAGAGGAAGCTTTCAAAATTACGGCCATCCTTATTCTGCTAGGCAAAGAGCATTTGCTTGTCAGGCATTTCATACACAAGGAGCTTTTCGATCGCAGATTACCCCTCACGGAAAGCGATCTCCAGGGCATGGAAGAAAATGCGTCCTTTACAAATGAGTTCATTCTCCAGCAATATATGGTGCTCGCACCTCACTTCCGAAAGGGAGCCATCCATCGGGCGCTAGATAATAGTTACATTCTACCTTTTGTAAAAGACGATCCAGTTACAGGTGCCGAGGGTGCCTTCGGTGTTGTTTCCAAAGTTGAGATTCACACCAATCATCAAAGTATAGATGTCACGACTAAAAAGGTACTCGTTACACCCTTCCTTCATAACAAATTTGACATTTCCTAACAGACCACAGCCTGTGCTGTTCGCCAGGAAGGAGTTTAGGCTAGATAGGACAACTGAAGCCGAATTCCAAGCCGAGAAGGACGCACTGGAGCTCCTTTTGGAGCTAAAACACGAAAACATTATCGAGCTGTTTGCAACATACGCATACGGCCCTCATTTCAATCTACTAATGCCGTGGGTGGATCTTACACTATTCAACTACTTAAGGAGTGCGAAGCCACCCATCAATTTGACAGAAAAGGTGGCTTTGTTCGAAGAAATGGCCTGTGTAGCTTCTGCACTCGATGCGATTCACAATTTTGAGATTGACAAAGATGGCATAAAACTTGCGCTTATGGGTTGCCATCACGATCTCAAACCCCAAAACATTTTGGTACAAGGAACAAAATTTCTGATAGCCGACTTTGGTCTTGCTCGATTCAAGGAGTTAGACCAACAATCAGAGACCAGATGGAAGTTGGGAACTAGGACATATGGACCTCCTGAAGCTGGCTCGGGTACCAAAGTCAGTCGACCTCATGATATATGGTCTTTCGGGTGTATCTTGAGTGAAGTTGCTACGTTTGCACAGCTAGGCCCTACTGGTATAGAGGGGTTTGTATCTCACAGAACGACTAAGGTCACCCCCGAAAGTTCAATCGAAAAAGATTACTTTCACAACAAAACCTCCGTGAAGCCGGAGGTGTTAGAATGGCTTCAGCACCTACACGAACCAGTAACAGACACCATCATGCCTTCTGTCACAACTCTTGTACGCAGATTACTGGATCCGAATCCGAGGACCCGACCAGGAGCAAAATTCGCCCAGGAAGCGTTAGCGAAAATCGTAAAAGTCTATGGAATAGACAAAATTCACGATATGCCTGAGAAAAGAACAAGAGAAAACGATAACCTTCTTTCTACAAATGAAGATGGGAAATATCTCATTCCAACTGGAACAGAGCCAACTAACGCTTCCCATCTACCCAATGAGAAAAGCATTAGATACGTGGAGGATTCTTCTTGGCCTTTGATTCATGTCGCAGCAATGAGAGGGGAACAGCAGACTGTGCACAGAATTCTGACTCTTGAACATCCTCATGCCTCTATAGCTTCCAACCACGAGGGAGATACAGCTCTACACACTGCGGCAAAGTACGGTCAAACAGGTGTCGTCGATACAATATTAAAGTTCAACGCTGGCCATTCACTTCACTCCAATATGGCACTGAGGAAAAATGCTTCGGGGAGGACCCCGCTGCATTTAGCAGCAGAGAACGGAAATAAGGACTGTGCAGTCAAGATCAAGCAGTCGATGCCGGATATTGATCATGTGCGGGATCTACTTGAGGAGAAGGACGATTTCGGCAAGACCCCATTGAATTTGGCTCAGGAGAACGGGCATGACTTTATGTTGGGATGCTTGTCTTCGGCAGCATTTTGTTATTGATCTTCATTGCGGGGCTTGAACATACATTTGTCTTCCTTTTCAGCTATAGCTAGATGCATCTTTTAATTTGAACTAAGGTATAAGTTTCGCATTCTTTCCTCCCATGCAGCTGTGTTAGCGAAAGCTGTAGTTATATCAGTCTCGTCTTGAGACTGCATATAATGATCCCAGTCGTTGCGATGCAACCGTTCTGGGTCGATATGCTTTCCTAAGCTAGGAGTCAGAGTATTAGGAGGGGTTTTGAGTTCTGAACCAGTGCGTGCCTCGTGGTCTCTCAACAGCTCTATGATCTCCTCAAGCCTTTTCTCCGAAATTCTTTTGCCTTCTACTCCAAGTTTGGAGGATCTCTCAGGAAGTTCAAACCTTGAATCATTCTTAAGAAGGAATCCCTCCAGAATCTTGAAAGCTTTTCCCAAAGCCGTATCAACACCTTCACCGCGGTGATTCGGATCAGCGCCAGCTTCCAGAAGCAAAGAAACTGCTTCAAAATTGACTGCCTCGACTGCATGATGAAGAGCAGTCTCTCCCATGATATCCAACGTGTTGAGAAGTTTATCGTCTTTGAAATGGTCAAGGAGAATGCGAAAAGCCCTTCTATAATCCTTCGTCAGAATTGGTCGATGGAATGACTGGAACTGTGCCGCAAGCACATGGAAGACAGTCGCCTTCTTCTCTGGGACTGCAGTGAGTGGAATTGCATCTGGGCAACGCTCAATTAAATAAAATATTGAGCTGGCCCGGACACCCGTATTGGATTCTAGTATGCGACAAATGAGAGTGCTCATTCCTCCTCCCTCAATTGACTTCAACTCTGTTGTCATAATTGAAAGCCGTCTTCGATTATCAGACTCTAATATAGCATCAGCTGTTCTCAATGCCGAAGTCACAACAGCGACCCCAAAGGCATCCAAACCATCATCTATTTCATCGTATGGACTCAATCTGCTTTTGAGTAGCTGTTGAACAAATCTTGGATCATTGACGGATGCGGCAGCTTTCAGCAATTTTTGAGCTTCGTCTTGCGCTTTTGGCCCGACCTTGTCATATATTCTCATGTACCCGAGAAAGCTGGAGTATTGGCTTTGGAGGATAAGATTGACAAGAGGCTCTATTGGCAGATCGACGTCTTCTGCGAATATGGATTGAAGCGGAACAGTATCTAGGAAGCAATCTAGGAGGCTTGCGGGCCATGCTTGAAGTATCACAGAGACCAAATCGTTGGTAAACTTTGCGTCCGTCGTCCTCGCTGAATGTTCTAAGAGTTCTGTAATACACTCTACCCTCTTTTCTTTCCAAGACGCTCCGAATTGAAGCATGTGAAAGAAGATTGGGATCTCCATGGTTCCAATGCGACACAAAGACAGTAAATCGGCGTCTTTGCAGCGAGGAAGCATGAGTCTGAGTGCAGCGTGAAAATTCAGAGCTGCCGCTGCTTGGATTGGTGTCTCGTTCCGCGAGTTTTGAGAAGTAGGGCTCGCCTCGTGTGAAAGCAAAGCTTTTACTGCAGCTATGTTTCGTGCCGTTACTGCCCAATGCAACGGTGTTCCACAAAACCAAAGAGGTGTACAACTCTCATATGTCAATTGCTGCGATTTTGATCTAACTTCAATTGTCGAGGTCGAACACAAGAGCAGTTCGCAGACACTGGTTGCTTCTTCGTCACTTTGAAAGGCCATTATCCAATGTAACGGGACAGCGTTCAACTCGGTTGCAATGGTCGAGTCAGCTCCGTTAGCAAGCAGTATTTGAATTGTACTGAGACACCCAGAGCGGCATGCCGCCAGCAGTGCCGTTTCTCCAAGATCGTTTTGGGCGTTAACAGGATGTTCGAACTCTCTGCATAGATACAACACGGTTTCAGGATATCCTGTAGCAGCAGTCAAGTGAAGAAGAGTATCTCCATAATGGTCATTCGCACGCACGTGGCCTTTTGAGAACCCTTCTGCGCTCAAAATTTCAATCAAAGACTGAAGATCTCCAACGGGCCAGATCTTGTCAGGGTGTTGATCTATCCAAAAGCCACGTCCAATGCCACGTTCACATCGCAAATAAACCTCTCTTGCAAGTGTATGAAGGGTTGGATACAGTGTGCGGAGGCGACTGGAAGCTTCAAAGGAGCCTTTCATCATGCCATTGTACAGCCAGGTTAAAGATGGCATGTCCGTAGGTATCTCCTGGACAGCAGACTCATACAAAGGTATGATTGCTGCTTGCGCTCTTGCGAGACCGTTCTCAGCCGCGAATCTCATCCATTTCAATGCTTCGGGCAGAGATATCTCGGTTCCAAAGCCATCTGCGTAGCAATAACTTAGCTCGAAGGCTGCCTCGCAAGCTCGGACAATCTCCATACTCTCGCCCAGATTCGTACATTCTCGCTCACTTCGCCTTGCAACCAGCATGTCAAATGTAAGGCTATCTGGTTCTGTGTCAATCATCGTCTTCTGACAGCAATGGTGGCATTTGTGTTCCTGTAGAGAGGAGGAAAGTTGTAGTAGGTCTGTCACAATTCGTCGTTTAACCTCATAGGGTAATAACTTGTCTTGTCTTCTATAATTATGCTCAAGAACCATCTGTTCTGTCAGTGATGTGGTTTTGTCAACTATCTCTTGAAACTTACACAATTGACAATATCTAGCGGCGACTCTCCAATGAAAGAGGGGGTGAATAGGCTTAATCTTTTGGAGACTTGAGGTGCAGTTTCTTGTGCTAGGTTCAACGTTTCCCTGTTCTAGGTATTAGCAATTTCTCAATAATTGAGTTTGGCTTTTCTCACACTTTAAAACCCTGGAGATCTTGGACCAACGACTTGACATTATTTCGCTGAGATGGTGATTGGCCGAGACTGGTACCGATAATCTTAACCAAGGGAAACTCTGCCAGTTCATCACGGACGGCGTATTGCAAGCACATGTCCACGAAATCCGACCTTAACTTTAGTTCCTGTATCTGCTTAAGAACTTCGATCGACGATAAGTCAGGATCAAGGTCAAAGATTGGCAGCGCCCAGAACGGGTTTTTTCCGTCCATACAAATCCGGAAGCATAATAAGCCAAACGAATACACATCCGCCGCAGGAGCCCACTCTTTGAGTACCGGACCCGATAATGTTTCAGGTGCCGACCAGATACGGGTACCAATTATCTTTACTGTGCTCTCATAATCGTCATCCAAAAGTGACGCACCAAAATCCGAGAGTTTAGCTTCGAAGCCATGATCGTTAGATGGAAAAAGTAGGACATTTTCGCTTTTTATATCGCCATGTATGATACCGGAATCATGTAAGACTTCAAGACCCCTCGCGACTTCTAAGCTAATTCGCCGTTTTTGGACCCAAGATAGTTCATTAGACGATTGGTAGGTACTCAAAGCTCCAAAGGCCGCATGCTCCATGACCAGGACGGGAGAGGGAATTTGATCATAGGGGTCTGAGCCCTGCATCTCCCATGCAATGCAGATGATATTGACAATATTCGGGTGAATCCTGATTTGTTGGTGTAGTAGGACTCGCAGTTCAAAGCACACCTTTTCGATGCTTTGTTTCTCTGCCCTCTCAAGCAGATATTGTGGGGCTTTCACTCGTTTGAGAGCTACAAGATCTCTGGTATTCTGACTTCTCCTAGATAGTGGAAAAGACAAAAAGCTTTCAGTAACTCTGAATGTAACACCTTCGCCAAGAATATCTTCTTCCATTGCTTCTGGTATCATGATATGATCGATGGGGAGTGGCTCGATGAATGCGGCAAAACCTAGATAGGTTTGTACCACTGTAGCTTGATCGAAAGTCGCTAGCGGGCTTGGGAATGGGAGAGCTCCGTGATATCTCTCGGAAAACAATGGAGGTGAAGATATTGCGAAGCCATTGGACAAATTGTCTAGTTTGTATAAGCGTATTGATAACCATGACACCGTCAGGCTCACCTGAATCTGTCCTCCAGCCATCTCCAACAGTATCAGCCTTTCCAAGGGCTAAGAAACTTGGCAAGGTGGTGGGACCATTTGAGTTGAGTCCATAAACTTTTAGTGGCTTTTGTCGTCGTGCACTCGCTATCCTTGCCAACAGTTGGTTTTGTATTCCGTTCGGATATTGTGGCTGTAGGAGGACAGATCCTGACAGCGGGGCAAGCTCTTCTTGCCTGATCGATGGGCTAGTAAATGGGAGCTCTATGTAATCATCGGAGTCAGACAAGTCTTCGCCCTCCATAGCGCAAGGCTGGGCAGAGGTATAACGGAGCTTTAAAACTATGTTTGCGTTCGAAGATTTAAACTCATGTGCGAAAGAAATGAAGTCGATTCCTCCAGTGTTCGAAATTGTAGCCTGCTCAATGTGTGTTAATCAGCAAT
>Ga0302221_10001625_pt1 | contig 14329 bp, 7 predicted proteins | sample II_Palsa_E2_1_FD_193517 | JGI IMG/M metagenome (GOLD analysis project Ga0302221, IMG submission 193517) | Peat permafrost microbial communities from Stordalen Mire near Abisko, Sweden - II_Palsa_E2_1 | ecosystem: Environmental > Terrestrial > Soil > Palsa > Peat permafrost | place: Sweden... | reverse complement strand
GATTGCGCACCATTTGGTTTATACAAAGAAGAGAGCTTTAAAGCCATTTCTGGGAGAGTTACTTGACGGTATTATTAAATTGATGGGTAAAGAAAATCCTGTGTTACATCATTTCGATTTTGATTCATATTCACTGGCTAACAGGAAAATAAATCCTAGTTTGTCTCATGGGATGACCAGTGTTTTAAAACTTTGCTTGGAATGTTATCAAAATAAAATATATAAAAGGAAATCAAAATTTATTGCTAAAAATATATTGAATTTTCTTTTGTCGAACGTAAACTCTGATCATTCATATTCCTACTTTCCATATGTTTACGATTCGGATAATAATGAGAATCAACAAAGTAGGTTATCGTGGTGTTATGGCGACTTAACAATCGCCTATGTTATGCGTCAATATGGGATCTTATTCGAGGATCAGACTGTAGAAAAAAAGGCTATGGAAATCTTATATCACTCTTCGATGAGGCGTAAAGACGAATCGGGGATAGTCGATGCAGGCTTCTGTCATGGGACTGCTGGGGTTGCGTATATTTTCAATAAACTCTGGCACAGTACTAAGGATACGGTATTTCAGGATGCAAGTCAGTATTGGCTTCAAAAAACCATAGATTATCCATTTCATCAAGATGGCTTGGCGGGGTATAAAAAATACGACCACTTAAGCAAGGAGTGGGTTAATGATTCCGGCTTGTTGGAGGGGGTTGCTGGTATAGGCTTAACAATTATAAGCTGCCTTTTTCAAGATTATAGCTGGGACTATTGTTTAATGCTTAATGACTGTTAATGCTAAACTTTGGTTTTATAATATTGCGTTCACCAGTTGAGAACATAAATAATGTTTTTAATCTTCCTGAAATCCTGCCTGCAAATTTCAAAAGCGGACTATATTTAGCCTCAAATGATTTTTATAGGCAGTTAGAAAAATTTGACTACCTGACAGAGGATGAAAAAGCTAAGATGGAATCCTCTCTACTAAAATATTGGGTGCGAGGTAGTATTCGTTGCACCCCATTCGGTACTTTTGCAGGAAGTGCAGTAATATATTTGGCAGAAAAAGCGGGCGAAATTGTGTTGAATGAAGCCACCTTCCATGCTCGGAAGAATAGATTGGATATGGAATTTGTCCAATTTTTAATAAAAGAACTTGAAAAATTGTCAGTAATTCAGGATCAAATAAAGTTGCTTACGAATAATAGTATTTATGAAACACCTTTAAATTTCAGATACACAGAAACAGTAACCATAAATTATCAGAAAGATTACAAACTTACTTCCGTTGAAAAATCTGAATATCTAACATTTGTATTTGAAAAGGCGGCCAATGGAATTACAATCCAAAAGCTGGCAGATGAATTATCATTTTTTGCAGAAGTTGCATTTGATGAATCCAAGCAATTTGTTATGGAAATGTGGAATTCAAATCTTTTAGTCTCTAATTTAGAACCATGCGTGACAGGTTTGGAACCATTTGAAAATTTGCTACTGACAATTAAAGATTACAGCGGAATCGATTCATTAAAACGTTATTTAACTAATATTTTTGATCGCTTGTCCAATCCTGATTGTAGCGCTAATTATTACGCAGATACAGAAACGTTAATAAAACAATTATTTCCCCCTCCCAGAAATCTTAAAAGCTTTATACAAACCGATCTCTTTTTATCTTGTGAAAAAAAAGAAATTACCCATTCCGTTATCAAATCAATCACCGAGCAAGTAGACGATCTTCTGTCATTTGCTCGGGCTGGCCTTACATTTGACTTAGATGCCTTTAGGAAAACATTCATAGAAAAGTACGAAAGTAAAATAGTTCCATTGTCAATCGCGTTGGACGCAGATATAGGAATAGGATATGCGGGAGTTTTCGATGATATAAGTGGAGGTAATTCATTGATAGATGATATAAGTTACGCAAATATTAAATTATCTCAGAATATTTCAGATGATATGCAGAATTACGCACTTGATAAATATCTGAATTATAAAAATGATGAAAAAGGCTATATCGAAATTACAGAGAACGAAATAAAAAAGTTTAAAGCCGGTAAAAAGAAAACATATTTGGCCAATAGTATGCATATACATGGTGCATTATTTAAAAAAGACGGGGAGCTAGAAAATGATAACTTTTTATTTAACCTTACAGCCGTTGGGGGCTCATCAGGATGCAACTTACTAGGCCGATTTACCCATGGCGATCAAGAATTATTCAACCAGACTAAAAAGGCAATTGATATAGAAGAGCATGAAAATCAAGATATTATTTTCGCCGAAATAGTTCATTTACCACAAGCACGTGTTGGTAATGTATTATTAAGACCTTTATTAAGGAATTATGAAATACCGTATGTAGGTAAGTCAGGAGCTCCGGTAAATCAACAATTATTGATCACAGATTTACATGTATGCATTAGAGATAATGAAGTAATTTTAATAAGCAAAAGACTTAATAAACGGATTATTCCGCGATTAACTACCGCCCATAACTTTCAGGTTAAAAGCTTACCTATTTATAAGTTTCTTTGCGACTTACAATATCAAAACCTTTTAACAGGATCAGTGTGGGAGTGGGGTCGACTTGGCGAGCTTAATCATTTACCCAGAGTGATATACAAAAACATAATTGTTAAGAGAGCTCGGTGGAAGGTTGAATTTTCTGAAGTTTCCAAGCTACCGAATTCGAAGGATGACTACAAAGCCTTTTTTACGAATTTTAATGGTGAGCGCAAAATTCCTCAAAAAGTATTATTGGTGGAATCGGATAATCAAATTTTGATTGATTTTGACCAGCAGGACAGCACATTGATGTTTCTGAATTATTTAAAGAAAAATAAGGTCGTTTTTATAGAAGAATTTCTTTTTACAAATGAAAATTGTATTGTAAAAGACAAACAAGGGCAATCACATACGAATGAAATTATTATTCCCGTTTACAAAACTGGCGATGGTGCGCAAAAGCTTAAATTGTATCATTTCGCTGAAACGACTGTAGATGAAAAATACCACCCGGGTAGCGAATGGCTTTTTTTCAAAATTTTTTGCAGTCCTAATACTGGCGAGAAAATATTAATTAACTATTTGCTGCCTTTCATAGAAACAGGTCTGAAGGAAACATTATTCACTAAATTCTTTTTTATTCGATATAAAGAAAATGGCAATCATTTACGAATAAGGTTTTACAACCAAGATTTTAAAAAGCAAAATGATATTCTAATTCGATTTTCACAGTTTCTCAAGCCAATGCTGGTAAATGGACTGATTAATAGTATTACCGTGGATACGTATATTCCTGAAAAAGAACGATATGGTGGGCATGATTTATTATTAGCGGCAGAAAACTTGTTCAACGCTGATAGTTATGCAACGCTTAAAATGTTAAATCTGTTGGAGCCAGGTTCGGAAAACAATCACCGTATATTGATTGCAATGCGTAACGTTGATATACTATTAAACGATTTTGGATTATTAATAGATTACAAAAGAGAATTGTTAAAAAAGATAGCTTCGAACTACTTAACTGAATTCGGAGGGAATCAAGCCTTGCAAAAAAACATAAACATTAAATATAAAAATTTACACAAAACTATCTTTTCGTTTATGAACCCGGATCACGATCTGGTTAACGATATGACAGATATAATCGAAATCATTGATGCAAGAACTTTGCAAACCCGAGAAATTGTAAGTCAAATTTTAATTTTAATAGCTCAAAAAAAGGATAAAGCGATATTGGAAAAGTTATTAATGAGTTACATTCATATGATGCTTAACAGGATATTCATTTCCCATCAACGAAAATACGAGTTGATAATTTATCATTTCCTTGAACGTTATTACACATCGCTGATTTCGATAGCCTCTCGACAATTAAGGAAGAGTGTAAATATCGAATAAATCTATTGCTTTGGAGTCTTGTTACGGAGATTTACTAATTAAATAATTACCAATAAAAGATATTACTTTTATTGATGCCTCTTTTGAAAAAATCTAAGCATTGTATTTTGCTGGTGACTTTTAGAGATTTAATAAAATAAATAATGGTAACTATATACGAGTTAGGAAAAAGTTAAAGACTAATGTGTGTCAAAATAAAATTTCTTAACTTTCGTTAAATCTTTATCAAACTCGAAAAAGCCTGTGTCAAATTGAGGGAATGCAGTTCCACGTTCTTTTAGTACATACTGACAAGTAAATGAATATTTGCCACTTGGCCTGAATTCATGTATATTATATTAAGTCTACTAAATATTTACAATTATTTTAGCTTGATTCATGGTAATGTGGTCAAAAGTAGTTGGTAGCAATTCGCCGAAAAAGTATTAAATAGCTTTTGTAGATCATAAGAGGAAATAGGCTCTGCCGGAGGGCAACTTGTCAGCAATAAGGTTTACAACACTAAAGCCAAAGCCGGAAGTTTTCTTTCGGCTTTTTTTTGGCAGTGTGTTTCCATGGCTAAGAAAACTCATTTGCCATTATTCTTAAAGTGAAGGTGCCATTTTATTAAGCTACGCTTGGCTTGTGGTCGCAGGCCACGATGAATGTCAAGTTTTTCTTTTAAGTGCCCAAAGAACGACTCAAGGCGGTTAGTAATGTAAGGTATTTGCGGGTCGTCCAGAAAGTGGAACATATTGTGTATTGCCCTAATGATCAGGCTTGAAGTTTGGCGCAGCATCTTATGTCGGTACCAGTACCTGCCGTATCCGGGTTGAATGCTTTCTCATTAATATAGACCTTGCTACGCTTATACCAGTGATACAGGGCTGCCAGCCATTGATTGCTGTCTTCATAGGTTTTCAAGTAGGTAATCCGTTGGGATAAAAAGAGCAGTTCTTTCGAGACGGGCGCCTTGGGTCTTTTAGTAAGCCATGTTAGGCTTTGCCGTTTGATATGTACAAGGCATCGCTGAATTGGTACATCGGGGTAAACTTTACGAATAGCTTTTAATAGTGCCTTGTGTGACTCCTGAAGTTTTTTTTAACTCATCTACCTTTGCCGACCTGTCCGCCGCTTCGGGATAAACACCTTTCCCTTTCTGAAACGTTAACCCCAGTTTATGCAATATGTTATAAATCTGCGCTTTTTTATATATAACGCCATATTCCCGCTTTATCAGCTCGATTAGTAACGGCCCTGTCCAGGTAGCGCTGTTAAATCCATACTCGTCTGGCGGCTTCTTTAAAACTATCACTTTTATTGCTTCCAGTTCATTGTCAACGAGCCGTTTATTTCTGCCCGGCTTTACCTTGTCAATCAACGCTTCAACTCCGCCTTCATTCAGTCGGTTAATCCAGTTACAAATCGACTTAAACGAGGTTTCATAAATTGATTCCAGTTCCTTGGGACGATTTACTAAAGAAACCTGATAGCAGGCATATAATCTTACCGCCTGCTGAAATTTCTCATCTTTTCTCAATAAAGACTTCAATTCCGCCGAGGTGTAATTTTTTATCGTTAATGCTGTCTTGCCCATGAAAGCAAGTTGCACTTTTTTTCTTTAATTGTAAAAATATATTGGACTTAATATAAGTATTGAGTCATGTTTTCCTACACTATCCAAATATCGTATTGCGATTGGTTGTTCCTTTTCAATGGGCGTTTTGCGCTTGCATCCACAAAGATTAAACCTATTAGTACAAAAAGTTTTTTTATTGAGTAGGGCTAAGTATTGCATATACATACTCTCAGATATCTGCGTTACCGTCTCACGGTCATCCAGATTGCACATGTGCTTGATAATGAGGAACCTATTACTATCCGAGGACGGCCTGTATGGTTGATCCCAACCTGACGGGTATAAACATTAAAGATATCATCCCAGGGTATCTGCCCTGCCAAAATACCCATCGGTTAAAACGGCTTAATTTTTTGAGAAGGGGGGCTCAAACCCTGATATTACTAATTGCGAAGGGCTCACAAAAGATGGGGTAGATGCACGCCTTTTGGGTACTCTCTGCATTTTTCCTTGTATTTAATCTCCCTAATTTCAGCATAATTCCTTGTTTTTCAAAATAAATTCTTTTTCAGCAGAACCTAGTTAGCAATCGTTTTCCTGTTGGTGCCCGTTTCCCGTGCAATTGATCTTTGTGATGCTCCGCGCTCTAAAAACAGAGCAGTTGTCGTACTTTATTCATATTAAGCAGCTTATTTGCCATTCCATTTGGTGATTAGTGTGACCTGATCAAACCTATGAGAAACGGCAGGTTAACCTGCTTAGTGGCATACTTTGGAACGGAATAAGTGGTATACTATTGCCAAAATGTCAGCCCTTTTACAAGATAACCGATGGAGAAAACATCCTTCCACCGTGATCTTTTAGCAACCTCTTATCTATTGACCGGTCCCTTTGCCTCGGAATCACTGGTATAGTATAGAACGGAATATCCACTATCAAATTAGTTAGCGTTGTTTATAATCTTAATGGCAGCATCCAGTAATTCATCACGACCTGTTTTTACACCTTCGACTGTAGGTTTAACAATATAATCAATTTTTACTCCTACCCGTTGAGTTGCTGTTCCGTCTGGATAAAATATTCCTAGACCAGATATCATTGTTCTTATTCCTCCAGGTAAGACTATTGCTGATACATCTCCATCTGCACCAGCAGTCGTGCTACCCAAAACCCTAACATTTGGCGAACTCTGAAAAGCCATTGTGGTATACTCTGCCTGGCTCTGAGTCTGCTCATTCACAATCACCACGACTTTGTTTTTATATTGATTCTGACCATTAGAACCAATTAATCTACCAAATTTAAATAAGCCTGGATAGGTCACATCTGGGGCGGAAGCCTGTGCGAATGGATTGTCACCTAATTTGACAAACGGCACAAAAGTAAAAGGCATAAAGTCTAGCGGATAACATCGCATATCAACAATAATGCCCCTCGTATTTTTAAATAACTTCATAATTTTTGGTAAGTCCCCATTTGAATATTTCCCTGGGTATATATAGCCTATATTTCTTTCTAAGACCTTATATTCTTTTGGAGTGCCCATTTGCGATGTGTCAACAGCTCTTTCTAATGGAAGTGTTTTTATATTGAACGTTTTATTTATACCATCCCTTAAGATTTTAACCGTAATTTCAGTATCCTTGGTTCTTAACAAATAAGTAGAGGGCATATCTCTCAACTGTGTTGAATGATTGGAGCCGGGAGTAAAGGGCAAATATTGATTGATCAGTTTGTTTACACTTTTTCCACCAATCTCATTAATAATATCACCCCTTTTTAACAAATCCTGAATCTTGCCATCATTAAAATAGAAGTCAGTAATGACTAACTTATTTTGAATAAAGTTTGCAATGAAAGGGAGTTTCCAATGACCGCGAAATTTTTCAAGCGCCGGAAGATTAGACCAAATATTTGCGTGCGTGTCGTGCAAACTACTTATCAATTTAAGAACCGTCAAGTCATAATCCTCACTATTAGAAACTAAAATAAATTTGGGGATATATTCAGTTAGTGCATCATTCCAATTTTTGCCAATTAAATTTTTATAGGGATAAAAATATTGAATCATGTTCCAATAACGGAACAAGCAAAGAAGCCGATAACCTATATCAGGATACGTCATTTGTGAGTATGGCAACTCATTTGAAAACGTTACGTTTCCTGATCCATTTGAATTTATTTCCGCATAATATTCAATGTTCTGATTATAGCTAAGTGCGTTATTTGAGAAAATATTGTTTTTAATAAATGTCAATTTTGTTACTAACGAAGGGTTAAGAATAGTTTTATCAAATATGCTACCATAATCGGGTTCTTGTGCAACATTGTATTCAGTATCCCGATAGCAGTTTATACACAACTCCGGAGGGCCAACCTTATCAACCCATTTTTCAATAACTGTGCTTAATTGTGCATTATTTTTACATTTAATTACACTGGGCAATACCCTAAATAATTCGGCGTCCATATTGAAATTTCCTTGAATAACATTATTGTTATAATATTTCAGAAAGCCCCATACCTGACATAGAATCGCCAAGTTAGTTATGGACTGTTTGTTAACTGTAACACTATCAGTTAAAGAGTTTTTTTGGAAAGCGGTATCCCGCTGTGCCTTACTCAAATTATGCTCTCGAGACTTAACTTCGCCAACAGGTTTTCCATCGATATATAGTCTTAAATTATCAATCCAGACCTTCCCAGTTCCGACCAAGAGTGCCCCAAGCACCAACCTTGACGCCGTATACTCGTTATAAGGCAATTTAATATTATATTCCACCCAGTCAGTAGTTCCGTTGAGGTTCACTTTTCGCATATTTTCCAATGCCAGCGGTCTGTCAGCGCCGTCAATCCTTAACCAAAGTCCCGCAAAGCCTTTAACTTTTTCAGTTTTTAAATAACCTTTTAGTTCTACCTCACTTCCCCGAAAAGTTTTATCTATACTATAACTTAAGACACCAAACCTCCGGTTACTATTTTTACTAGATAGTGATACAGAATATTTCCCCTCCTTTTTGATTATACTATCTAACTTTAATGAATAAGACGTATTACGTTTATTCATCTCATCAAGGTTATAACCAACTGGCTGTTTATGAGCGTCAAGCTCCTCGAACCCACCATTGATTGTGTTCTTATCTATTCGAGCGCACCCAGTAAGAGTTATTGATAAAATGAAAGCTAAAATTTTATTTTTCATAAAGGGCGGTTATTTGATGTTTCGATGTGTAATATAGTTAAAATATTTCAACCAATTCCCACTTTGGAAGGTCAAATACCAAAATTAGGAATGTCAAAAATTCTGAAAAAGTATTAAGTGACCCGTCCGGAAATGGCTATACAGATGTCAACTCTGGCTAAGACAAGTCAAAGTATGTCGGTGATAAAGTTGATATTTTGTTGAAACTTAGTTACGTATAATTGTAAATTGTACAATCGAAAAAGCAGATAAAGCAACGGAATAAACTTGGTATCTTTAAGTTTTTTACTTTCAATTATCAATAAATATGATGACGGTACTTTTGGCAAACGTTCGAAATGGGTAAAGATTGGGCATAAAATGCGTCAATATTTAAGTAAAACTGCCTGATTTTCTAGTGCTTTTTTGTATTTATTCCTGTTTTAATTGTGATAGTAAAGATCGCGTAATGCTAAATAAATACATTCAGCAAAGCTGGTTCTAAATCTTATCACCAATAAAAGAGTTCGTTTAAAAATTCCTTAGTTGAGTGCGAGATCAAATAAATCTTAGGTTTGCTTAAAAAAGATAAATAGGGTATGCTGAAAAACTCAAACAGTTTCCCAATTCTCATTTTGACGCCGTCTAGTATCGACATGAATTCACTTAGCTGAAATAGTCAAGACTTAACCTGACAGCTACGAAAAAAAGTAACTTTAAAAACAGATTAGATAATGACAACACAAGCAAAAATCATCAAAAACAAGTTGGGCATATTAGAGCTTGTCCAGCATTTAGGCAACGTATCGCAAGCCTGTAAGGTAAAGGGCTATTCGCGTGATAGCTTTTATCGGTTCAAAGAACTTTACGACCAGGGGGCGAACTTGCTCTTCAGGAAATTAGCAGAAGAAAGCTGGTATTGAAGAACCGCGTAGAAGAACATGTAGAAAAGACAATTGAACAGCCGGCATTAGGGCAGCTACGGGTATCCAACGAACTTAAAAAAGCAAGGCATCCCTGTGTCACCCGGAGGAGTAAGAAGTATTGGGTTAAGGCACTATTTGCATACATTTACGCTACGTTTAAAAGCCTTAGAAGCAAAGTCAGCACAGGAAGGATTGGTATTAACAGAGGCGCAGGTTGTTGCTTTGGAAAAACCCAAAGAAGAAAAGAAGGCCCATGGCGAAATAGAAACGTTCCACCCGGGTTATCTCGGCTCACAGGACACTTATTATGTAGGTAACATCAAAGGCGTTGGCCATATTTACCAGCAGACCTATATTGACACCTATGCCAAAGTTGCTTTTACCAAACTATATGACCGTAAGAATGCGCTGGTTGCAGCAGAAATGCTTAATGACAAAGTTGTGCCGTTTTACGAGCAGCATGACCTGCGCTTATTGCGGATACTCGCCGATAGAGGCACAGAATATTGCGGGGCAAGGGAACAGCACGAATATCAGTTATACCTGGCAATTGAGGATATTGATCATACTAAAACCAAGGCTAAAAGCCCACAGACCAATGGCATTTGTGAACGGTTCCACCGCACCATTCAGGACGAATTCTATGCCATTGCATTTCGTAAAAAAACATACAGGAGTATAGTTGAGTTACAGGGTGATCTGGACAGGTGGATGTTTAATTACAACAACGAAAGGACGCACAGCGGCAAGTATTGTTTCGGCAAAACACCTATGCAGACGTTTACCGATAGCATCCCATTGGCTAAGGATAAATTATTGGAGAAACTCGCCGAAGACCAGATTCTTCAGGGCACTCCCAAAAGGGCACAGAAGAATCTGAGTCAGTGCATTTAGGCGAGAAATGGTTATATTCACAAATTCCATCTGACAATCTTTAAACCTCACAACTGTCAGATCAAGTTGTGGCTATTACACCTTAGCCGTAGTTCCAACGCCGACGCCTTGGGTTATACTGCTGAAAAACCTCAATTATCAAGTTTATATGGATCGAGTAGTTTATCTATGTTTTTAAGATTTCTGGCCAAATAACTTAACTGTTTCCCGATTGCTTTTCTGATGGTGCGCTGCGTCTTGTTTTTCTTTTGTGCAACCTTCAAAAACTCTTTTCTTGCTGCCTGTCTATAGGTGCGGGACTTTTTCAAGTGCAAGGCCTGGCAATAGATTTCATCAATGAGCTCTTCTTGTTTTTCCGTGCGTCAGACAGCAACCCTAAATCTGTAGGGTAAGCAATGTCCTGAGGGCAGGCAGTGTCATCAAAAATAACCCGGGCTTTATGAACCAGGGGCTCTTCGGGTTGCTTTTCTGTTGGTTCAGATGGCCCGCCCTCCTGCGCAGTGTTACCTTTATCCGTTGTGTTTCCCTCAGGCTCTTTGGGTCGGACACATTTGTCGCCGATCCTTTTTCAATGCCGTGATGCAATGCATGTATCTTTTCATTAATGGCATTGATCTGCTCCAGGCCCAAACGGGTGCGGAACTCTACAAACAGTGAGGCATCAAACGGGGGCTCGGGGCTGAAGTTCGAATAGCCAAGGAAATACTGCATATACATGTTTTCTGCTATCTGGGCAACAGTTTCCCGGTCATCCAGGTTGCACAGATGCTTGATAATAAGAGAGCCTATTACAATCCGAGGGCTTATCTATACCTGCCGACCCGGCAGGTATAGATATTGCAGATTTCATCCCACGGAATCTTTTCCACCAAAACGACCCAGCGGTTCGTTCGCAGCAACCGTTGTGAGAATGGTGTCTCAAAGCCGGTCAGCACTAATTGCGATGGGCTCACGAAATCCGGTGCCGATGCATGCCTTTTTGACGCCTTTTGCATATTTCCTTGCACTTAATCCGCACAAGTTCGCTACAACACGCTGTATTTCAAAATAGTTTATGTTAATCAGCAGGCCATACATAACTTATAATCAACTACTTGTCTGATAAAATTGTTAAAATATTTTAACCCTTGATTCGCATTACTATTAAATTCCTCTTGATTCGATGCCTATTATATTATGCTTAGTCTAATAAATTACTCCAGGAATGAAAGATAGGGTTCTGCGACCTTAAAAAGTTCTTGAGAGATTTTAAGTATACTTTTTTAAAGTCAGTCGATTCGAATACACGCTCTGTTGATAAGTGTGAACTCCATTTTGACTCGACCATAAATGAAGTTGGGCATTTCTCAGATCAGATGAAACACTTAACTGCATTTTGATATGGTTCGAGTACAGCTTAGAGTCAATTTAATTACACCGAATTGGATTTCTAAGTAAGTTTAGTTTGGACGGAAAATAAATTGAAGCAGCATTTAGTTCTTCAATTTAATTAAGCTCCTGCTGATACGCTGTAAGATAGTGGCGTCCTGGGTTATAATTTCGGCATCCGCCATCATGCCTTGCTTCAAATGGATCGGCTTTTTTAAATCAGAAGAATTAATAGATTTAAGATCTACCTCTGACATAAAAGCACTGTCCTTGTAAGGGACATCTGAAATATATTTAATTCGTCCTCTGATCATGCCATATTCTTCAAAGGGATAACCTTTAAGTTTTATTAATACCCATTGACCTTCTTTAACTTTTCCAATATTGTTTTGGGATATGGCCATCTCTCCAAAAAATTGTTCATTGCCGGGATTGATGTAAAAAACTTCCTGGTTGAGTGCCAATATTTGGTTTTCCTGCACAATCCCTGCATAAGTAAGTTTACCAGACTGCGAGGCGGTTAAGATATATTTTAGTTTCCAATCCTCGGCAGAACTGATCAGGCTGTTTAAAGCTTGTAAGAACTTCCCTTTTTCTTCCTGTATCTGGTTGTTGAGTTCTAATATTTCTTTTTGTTTGGAGTCATAATTATCATTACCGTTGATAATTGACGATTCCGTTTGAATTAAAGACGATTTTTTCGCCAAAAATTTGCTCTCCTCCTGTCGCAGTTCCGCTTTTGTCTCTACTTGATTCTGAGTAAGTTTTTTATGCATTTCGTACTCATCATTGGCAAGGGTTGAATCTCTTTGCTCAATATTTTTTTCGGAGTATAACTGCTTTTGCTGGTCGGCAATATTGTTTAAGTCCTTTTGCAAATAACTCCATTTTTTTATTAAAAAGCCATTGTCTACTGATGAGCTATAAGATAAATACTCGCTGAAAAAGGATTGATAAGCAGTTTGCAGTTCGCCGAGCTGAATATCATCTGCCCGGTTTAAAAGCGAGCTGTTAAAGGGTTTGTTTTGTAAGGCCCGTTGCTGAATTTGCTTGAGATTGGTTAATAAATTTAAAACCTTTTCGTGATTGGCCGTGCTTTCCAAGTAAGCTAAAGGTTGCCCGCTTTTTACCATTTCATTTTCGGTTACCAGTAACTTTACCATCTTACCGGAAATGGCTGATACTATAAGTTTAGGTGAATTCGGCGATTGTATCTGCAACTTTGCCTCCACTACATCGGGATAGCGAATAAAAGCTGACAGCCCGATGAGTAAAACCAATATGCCAAAAAATAAGGTTATCCCCCAGCGGAGTATCCATGAAGGTACTTTGATTATAATGTCCTGCAAATCATCGGTATGCCGGGCTTCCTGTTCGTTATGTGTATATGCTGACATGTTATGTTCCTAATTCTAATTGGTTTTTTACTAGTTTAAAATAGTTGCCTTTTAAAGCGGTTAATTCATGATGAGTGCCTTGTTCAACAATATGGCCCTTATCTAATAGAATAATATTATCGGCGTTGCTTACCGTACTTAGCCGGTGAGCAACGATGATCACTGTACGACCTTTAAAGAATTTAGAAAGGTTATCCATAATGATCCTCTCGTTATTAGCATCAAGCGCATTGGTAGCTTCGTCAAAAAACATGTAATGCGGGTTTTTGTATACGGCTCTTGCTATTAGCATGCGCTGGCGCTGCCCTTGGCTGATACCATTACCTTCGGCACCGATCTTAGTATTAAGCCCTAAAGGTAAGCCATCGATAAAATCCCGAATATTGGCTACATTTATGGCGTGACGCAGTTTGTTTTTGTCAGGATAATCATCTCCTACCGCTATATTCCGTTCTATGCTGTCTGAAAAGATAAAGCCGTCCTGCATGACTACTCCGCATTGTCCGCGCCATGTTTTGAAGCCAATGTTATGTATGGATTGCTCACCGACTTTGATTTCTCCTTTCTGAGGTTCGTAAAAACGGAGCAATAACTTGAGGATCGTCGTTTTTCCGCTGCCGCTCATACCAACAATAGCTGTAGTTTTCCCTTGCGGAATATGCAAATTAATATTTTCCAACACCGGTTCATTACCGGAACCGGGATATCGGAAAGTCAAATGATCAATTGTTAAGCTCTTGTTTTCAGGCAGGGTATGGTTCCATTCCTTGTTTATAGGTTCTTCATCATCCATTTGGTGGATTTCGTTTAAACGTTCCAGGCTTATTTTCGCGTCTTGAAAACCTTGTATAAAGCCGAGCAATTGCTCGATCGGGCTGCTGAGTTGTCCTACTATGTATTGAATGGCAACCATTGCACCTAACGTAAGATTACCGTTAATAACAGCCTCGGCGCTTAAAAATGTGATGAATATGTTTTTACCCTGGTTGATGAGGGTGGCACCTCCTTGCTGGTATTGACTTAAAGCCAGCGACTTGACATTAAACTTAAATAGGCGTGCCTGGATATGCTCCCATTCCCAGCGTTTTTGCTGCTCGCAATTGTT
>Ga0302221_10001622_pt1 | contig 14349 bp, 1 predicted proteins | sample II_Palsa_E2_1_FD_193517 | JGI IMG/M metagenome (GOLD analysis project Ga0302221, IMG submission 193517) | Peat permafrost microbial communities from Stordalen Mire near Abisko, Sweden - II_Palsa_E2_1 | ecosystem: Environmental > Terrestrial > Soil > Palsa > Peat permafrost | place: Sweden... | reverse complement strand
AGCCCACCGACTTGCGGCCGAAGCTGAAGCGTTAGTAATTGGGCACACGGCGCAGTTAACAGTCTGCCAAGTTGGTGACTGCCTGGGAGTAACTGCTGCATAGGTGTGGGATAAGAGCAGAACGATAAGCGACGGTTGTAGGAGATGCATTCTTAGAACGAAGAGCAAGCAAAGTTGCACAACTAATTATTCACATCAAGTATTGAGAGGATCACTCCTACTATATACTCACTCGAGGCGGTGTTCTGGAAATGACTACTATATTCTTAATCCTAACATCAACGTAACATTTGAGCACATGGCTGTCTGATGTGAAGGGAAGGATCTGCTAAATCCGAGGCCTGCTATAAACTCGTACTCATAGATATATAGTAAAACCTGGTTATAAGGGTACGGTTGGGACAACGATTAACACCCTTATAGGAGATTACCCTTAATTTTCAGTAAATTTACGTGTAAAATCGAGATTTGATTTCGAAATCCGATCCCTATAACAATTATCCTTATAACCAGGTTCTACTGAACCAATCTTTCGGTTTCGGCCCGAACTGCGCAGCATACTGTGGAATATTAAGGATCGGAAGTATCTCGGACCCACTAAGCTGTTCCCCTTAACGAACAATACCGCCAACTACCGTTTAGCCGAGCCACACGTGTGCTTGGTATCTACTCGCCAAAACCATGTTTGGGGTGGGGTTCGACTAGGGATGGCGCATTTATTTAAATTTACTTAAATAATAATGGTCAAGCGCTTACTTAAATAATAATCGTCAACCCATTATTTTAATGCATAACTTATGTGTATAATATATGGTGTTTATGCACTAGTTATACACAAAACAGAGAAAATCACTAACTTTGCATCTCAATATCCTCCCACATATTCTCCTGTTCCTCCTCTCCATTAATATCCTCAGTTGTTCCTAATAATAATGATAATTAGGAAGAAAGTCATGAAAATGTGCGAGAAATGCTCAGATTTTACAGTAATTCTATTAGCTAAGAGGTGGAGCTAACCCAATTCAAAATAACACCCTAAAACGCCACTATTTAATAAGTAATAATCATCAAAAGCCGTTATTTTTACTTAAATAATAATAGGCAAGCCAAATCCTTGCTTATGCCACCCCTACCCCTAGGTTCGACCGAGCCTTTGGGCGTGTGAAGTCAGCAGATTTCAATCGCCTTACGCTCGAACCACCCTAAACTTATGGGTTCGGCTAGTACAGCCAACTATCCTTTAACCCAGCTGCACGTGTGCTTGGTGGGTTGCCGATCTTATTCATCCCAGGGGCTTATCACCCAGGGGAGTTGCGAATTGTCCCCACATTTGTGGCATCACCTTCAAGCTTTCAGCTCCTCGACCCACTAAATGCCCCTTTATTTAAAGGGCGTGGGGGTGTATTCCAAAAGTCCAAAATGACTAATACCACACTCTCCACAAATGTGACTTACTTTTACAAGGAAATAAGCTTAAGTAGTGCGTGGGTGCTGTCAGTGGGTGCTATCTGTGGCACAGTCGTGGGTGCTGTCATTGCGTAAGTGCTACAGTATTAGCACGTGGGTGCTGTCAGTACGTAGGTGGTGTCAGTGCGTACCTAGGTGCTACAGCATCAGCACGTGGGTGCTGTCAGCGCATGAGTGCTGTGAGTACTGCGAGTAAGTCTTCCTCTATAATGCGTGCGCGCATACGATTATACATATAAGAATATACTTGTTGCAATCGTAAAAGAAGAGAAAAAAAAGCTAGATAATAATATTATTTCAAGTATGCACGTACAAGCTAATAAAAATTATATTTTATTATTATTTTCTTGTAGTTTCTAGTCACTTTTATATTTAGAGTCTGGTTTAATCATTTTCTCATGTATTAATTAAACAAGCCTTGTAAGCCCTTGTTGCATAAACCCCGCCTCGCTCGTATCGGCGCACTGTAGGCACTTCTTAGTGAAACGCGATAGGCGCTAGAGGGTCTTAGAATTTGTGGAACACTCGACACTAAAACCACTTCTCTTATTTCCTAGGTTTATGCCGTCAAAGCAGGATAAAATCAAGAAAGACAGTTCCGCTACTGGGATGTGAATCCTAAAGCTAAATAGAGTGTTCGTGGGGTTTCTTGTGAAGTAGTTGAACTCCCCTTAGTCCCCGCCAGATATATAAATGGACTCAGTGAGCACCAAAAGTTTCTGAACCAGCTTGCACTGAACCCAACACGTCAACGCGCAGCCGCCATGTACCTCAAGAAATCTTTACTTGGTGCGCTCCTTTCCTCCTCCTTTGCGTATGCAACAATTTCTACGCCTCTTCCTGTATCTGGTCGATTGATCCACGACTCTACGAGAAAAAATGTCACATACGCAGGCGCTATGAATGCCAGATCGGTAGCACAATGCACACAAATCTACTGTCAGGTCTCTGTTTGCGCAGCAGATGGCATGGGTGCTTGGGAAGTTGCCACCAATGGTATACAGTTTCTAATGGGCGAGGACTGTAGTGGCTTCCAATCCGGCCCTGATAATAATGGCCAGGGACCCTGTGCTTTAGGCCTTTATGAATACACTGGAGAGCTTACCATTTGGCGCGGCTGGGTAGTTGAATCTAGCTATTACGGTACTTTTGCGCAATGGGGAAATTTCCTCGGTGCTACTTGTTCAGGGGGCGAGTCTGTTAAATGCACCTCCAACGCTGCAAACGTCCCTAATGCTTGGAATGGGGAATGCTATTCAGTATAAGGTATTGTAGTCCTCAGATTTCCTAAGTGGAATGGGAATCATGCTAAGAATAAAGCAGCAGCTGAGAGAGGGAGGCACTTTTATAGCAAATGTCTGGTGCGGCGTCGAAAGTATCTGTAACTGCGGTTCATAGAATGGCGAGGACGTGGGCAGTATTCCCTTTTGTAGCCTATATTTGTACGCGTTGGGTGATGATAAATTGAACGAGAATGGAAGTCAACATACAGGAACAATTTCTTTGAGAATTGAAGTCTGCAAAGAACATTTTAATATGTCTTATAAATTTTGAATAATCATGCATTCTTTGTGACGGTTCTGGTTCTCGCTTCGCTTATGTCACGTGCTCGCTTGTGTCAGATACAACGGGTAGTGTTTAGAGCTCTTAAGGTTATATATGTCATCTTCACTTATGTTGCATGAAATGCAAATACTATAGGTTGGGTTATATAAGAATAATAAGATATGGAAGGAAGAGGCGGAAGCAAGGCTATAGTCGTTCCGACCCAAAAACCACACCCGATCTTAACAAAAAATAATTCTCACTACAATGCTATATAAATTTAATACCCCTAATTGGAAATATGTCGCAAGTAGCAGAGGCAGAGTGGTTGCATATGGTTGTCTGATTAAGAGGAAGGGAGCTCGTAGGGAGCATTTGGTCTATATATACAGGGAGCTGATGAGTCAGCACGCCAAGCTTCACTACGACAAAATAATACAAAAGTAGTTAGCAAAAATGATAAATAAGCATTATCTACCCTAGCTACTTTATTATACCCCACGACCTTCTAAAAACATGAATTACTAGCTGGTTAAACCTTTTTGTGCAATAACTTCTTTTATTTGGTCTAATAATATATTAATCCACTTATTTAAGTAATTAACTATTAACTCGTTATCTTAAATATTGTAAATCGCTTTAATTAATTATAAGAGGGTCTACTTGCTATATAGCTTTTTATTCCTTAATCTTTGCTTAATAAACCACTAATAATGCTTAATTAGGTTAAGATCTAGACTCTTAGCCAGCTAATCAATAAAATATATCCCGCATTTAAGTAGTGCCACGTTACAAAGGTCTTTATTCCCCCGGGTAATCTTTTTGCTATACACTTTACTATTATCTTTAACACAAAAGAATTCAAAGTGTCCTTTGCCTATTTTCTACGCCTTAGTAATGTTTACAAGCTCTCCTCGCAAGATTTAACACTTATAAGCCTTTTAATTAAATCCCTTTTAGTTTAGCTACTTAATAATAATAATTAATTTAAACTTGAAATTATATCCGATTATAGCTTATATTAAAACTAATTGGTCGTGATAGCTCTAGCTGCCACGCTATTATACAGCCACTCTACAAGTTGTGTACAACCTATATATAGCCCACGCTATGTCACTTGATCACGTAGTGTATATATATAGCTCGCCTCCCCCCTCCTTCATCCTTGTCTTCTTTCCTTAGCTTTAAATCTTTATAATATAGATATTTGTTCGAGTGCTAAGTGTAATCCTTTTCACTTGTAAAGTGTATCCTATATGCATTTGCTAGCCTGTCATATTAATAGCCCGAGTAAAACTTAAATTAAATGCAATTAAGCCTTTAACGTTCTCTTTTCTTCTTTTAAATCTTAAGATAATATAAAATCCGTACATTAAATGTTAACTTATTAGTATAAATCCCCCTCCTCTAAAATATCTTTATCTTTGTCTTATATTTCTTAGCAAATCCGAAGCAGACTTGTTTATGGGTAGATCTGGTCGAATATTGAGGGTATAATGGTAGAATACCCATCTAGTGGAATTAAATGTGGTCGGATATCCAGCTTTTGGTTCAAATAGTCGAATTATCCGAGGGTAAAGTCATATAACTTTAATCAACCAATTAAAGAGCTCCATTTCAAAGTGCTAAGCCTTATTTGCTCACATAATTAAAAATTAAATTCATTAACACCACTACCAATACACATTTCACTATTAGCAATAATGCCTTAACACAATCAACAAGCTCTAGACTTCTTAGGCTCTATTTGCCCTAGGGCTACAAGTAGCTTAACTCTATTGCAACACGCAAAATCGGGTCTTTTAAAGAAAAATTGAGCACTTATAACTTTTGCCCCTAAATTGATTTTGCCTCCACATCGACAAACTTGCGCTTTATAAAAAGCCTTTACACTTAAGCTAACAAATAGCTATATGTTTAAAAGAGTTCGCCCTCTTTATATTTGTTATATTATTAAAGATTAGCATACTAAAATAAAGATTTGATATAGCTAAGCTAATTATATATTTTTTTTAAGTTATTAATTATACCCTTTATAGCACTAATAACTTCAAGACACATTATCACAATAAGCGTAAAGACATTTTAACATGTAAATTAGAAGCCTAGCTTATAATACAAGCTAATGCAGTAGAAACTAAACAACTATTCTTTTTAAAGCTTATCTTTAACTAAACAGACAATAAAAGATACTAAAACCTCCTCCTCGAATAAGTTATTAAAAAAAACCTTTCTATTGCAATTGTTAATTAACTAGAAATCAAAGCACTTTTTACCTTCTTCTCTTTGTTTATAAAGCAAATATCTTAACTAATATTAATATAAGACTTGAAGAATTGATATAAAGCTAAAGAAGAAGAGGTTTATCAAAAGCTTTAGAATTATATTAGTATAAGAGGGCAAATTGCATTGATAACTAATAGCTAGGCTAGCAATAATAAGTTTAATTATATTATTGTTACTAAATATATTATATATAAGTCAACTAGCAAAATAGAGTCTTTACTCTTTAATATTATCAAATTGACAAACCTTATATATAATAGCTTTTACCTCGCCTAAAAGCTCTTTAAGGTTACTAATTGATTACAAATCACTTGTGATATTATGTTAGTTATTAGGAATAATGCTTTACTAAACAATATAATACTAGATAAGTTTAAAGCTATTGTAGCAACTTATAAGAAGCCATAAATAAGCTAAACTAAGCTAGGTTTTGTTGCAAATTCAATTGAGAGGATAGTAATGTGAGGTGTGTAGCACATATATATAATATTGTAGTTTAAGCTAATAAGCATTTCTATTTACTTGCAATAGACAAGTGATATTTAAGTTCCTTGCACCTTTTAACATTTTATATAAAGCATATAAGGAATTTAAATGCTAATTTATCTATTATAACAAAATTAATATGTTGATTCTTTTTAGCTTTTAAAGAAATTAAGGCAAAACCCAAAGAGCACTTCTCTAATTACTATTATACTAATAACAAAGCACCTCCTCCTCCTTTTATTAAACATTTTACCTTTTATAAACTACAAATTCTGTTAATTATCTTTAAGCTATAGAAGCCATTATGCTTATAGCTTAAGAATATGTGTGCTATGCTTAGAATCAAGTATAAGGACTTAATATATAATATGCTAATATAATAGAATTTAATAAATAAAATGCTTAGTATAAGTCTTTATATAAAAAAAGCAATTGGAGTAGTTTTAACTTCGCAAACTTAAGATAAATCGGTAAAGGAGAATTTAATATTAATAAATAAGGATTAAAATACACTAAAAGAGATAGTAGTCTTCTTTAATATATTTAGGAAACTTATAATATAATTACAAGCAAATGAATATCTTATACTTTATAATGCTATTCCGAATTACCTTTATATACTTTATTAATTGAATATTTAGCAAACCTAAAAAATATAGCTAATCCTCAAAATTGTGGCTAAAGTGGCCTATAAAGTAATAATAAACTATTACAAAGAAGCCATTTCCTTTCACTATTCTTTTATTACTATTATTTATAATCTTTAATATAAGTTAAAAGCTTTAAACTCCCTTTTCGATATGATTAAAGGTACTAAATTAATAGGCCATAAATATGCAAAGATGCACTTTTATTATATATATTCGCAATACTAAAACAGGGCAATAGGCTTAATAAAGCTCGAGTAGTAACACTTAGAAAATGAGGCAATTAATGCTTATAGTAATTAATTGCCAACTTTAAAAGTTAAAGGGCAAGAAGCATAAAAGGTTAATTTTTTATATAGATAAAACAAATATATAATAGCTTTACTTACTAAATTGATAGCTTTAAATGACAAAGTAGCTAAGTGGTTAAGAAAGCCTTTAATTTTATGTGATTTAATACTAAAATCTTAATAATTATATATACTTTCAAAGGCATAAGACTTCCTAATAATTACTTAAATGGCATGCGATTATTATACAATCCCGGCAACTTTTACTCTTTTTAAGCATATTTTTAGCATAGTGTAATGGGGGTTGGCAAGGCGTACAACCAAATGAATGGAGGGAGTGCAAATGGTGATGCATTTGTTGACTGAAGAACTAAGTGTACAGCTGTCCTGAATCACTATATTTATATTCCTTCGCTTAGGGCACGTGCATGCGCACGTGACCCCACCACATTCGTCCCTCCTAGAGAAGGTGCTCGTCCCGAGCACACGAGACAGCCAAAACAACAAGAACTACTCCATATACATATGCCATATTGCGTAAACAAGAGCCTACTAATCGTCTGCGAACCGACTAGCAAGTCCTGCTCACGTGATCCAAGCTCTCATCCAATCACAGCTCCAAAAACACACTTCTCATCCGATCTAAACCAAATATCCAAGTATATCCTCGATTCTCGTGTATTCTTAGCTCAATCCTTCGGAAATAGCTTCGCCTAGTACCGTCAGTCTTATGCCTTCGCGGCTGCTCGTCCAGTACTGCAAGCTACTAATGCAAGTTTCAAGTTTCTTCCTGTATTCAAGCTTCCAAGTTTGATCTTTTGCTAGTTTGCACGCGTCTCGTATTAAAAAGGAGTATCCGACTCGTGTTCGTTTTCGTAGAGGCTCTTGTCGTGTAAGAGAAAAAGGAAGGGATGCCATTGCAAGGCAATTTGTAAAAGAAGGTTCGTGGTGAAGTGTCGAATAGGGGTAAACGCGACCGATTATGCGAGGAATCGAATGCCGGATCGAATATCGAATTAACCGTAAAGTTGAACACTGAATTGAATGCTGAATTGAATGCTCGCGTGCGAGCTCAAGGTATAAGGAAATGCCATAGCTATGGCGTAGGATGCGATGCTACAACAATACAAGTAACGATAAAAACAACAATAGCGACGGCAACAACACGCACTCTTGTCTGCGAACCAAGAGATTGTGGCGACTCTTGGAGCCTTTAACCGTCCCTGCGTCGCTTACCAAAAACATGTAGGGGGGCGGACCTCAGCCAGAAGAAAAGGCCCTACAAGAACGTCTCTCGGATACCAAGCAAGCAAGCAATAAGTAAACGCATATGTAGGTATAAAGCAATAACAAAAGAAAGGACTAAAGCACGCAAGAACCAAGTGTAATTATAAGGCAAAAGCAGTACGCAAAACAAGCAACGAATAAACGATTATTAAGTGATGTGTGTACATGTATGATAATTAGGAGTGATGCATGTCTAGCTACAAAAACCCAGCAATTATACCTCCATTCCAGTCACGTGTAGCACTAGTAGAGAACCTCTGAAAACCTCCAAAATCGACAGAATTCAACAGTCTCCTTGGCGTCCCGCCACAATAGCTAGCAATTTGATATTAAAGAAAAGGACACAAATATTAAGTGAGAATATATAATATATGCTTTATTTAAGAAGCTAAAGGATATCAAAAGATGCTAATAATAAAAAGGTGATTATAATTAGTGAGGATAATAGCAAAATTGTAGTGGTTTTAAGCGAAAAATTAACACGTTACCCTTATACCTCACTCTAAAATAGGCAAAATAATATTATTATCTACTAGAACCACTTAGATTTTTAATAGCAGATACTTTTCCGGCCAAAAAATCGCTAGATGGTATCTAGGGAGAGCTTGACTAGTTACTTAAGGGTATACTTGCACCTATAAGCAAGTCTAATCCGAAGCGCTCTTCTTTTGTCTTTAGTGGAATTTACTCCTTTATTTCAAGTATATACTTGTAAAAACCTTGTCGATTAAGTGCGCAAGAGAGGGTTATTATAAAATATTCGAGTTTAAAATGCAATAATTGTCGCACATAGCATAGGGTAATCGAATGAATAAGTGATTAATAAATTATCTAATCTAAAATTAGAAGAGATAGAGGGAAAGCTCTTATAATATAGGGCGTAAAGCGCCCCCGATTACGTGAGCTTAGGCCTTAGGCTGCTATAAGCCCTTACAATTGCGACACACCCCTTAGCTAATCAAGTAATAACACTAAATAAATAAAGCTTATATTTTAAGCACGCACGCGTTTCTAAATATACAATTTAATAGCTAATAAAACAATTAAATAATTTGCACGTTAAAGGCTTTGTAATAACTCTTGTATTAGCGCATGCTATAGCTCTTAATTACTAACCCCTAGTTTATTCTTACTTAAAGTAAGCTCCTCTCCTAGTTTTTAGCTCCCTTTTTGCAATATAAATAATAGCACAATCTATAAGACCCCTTACTAGTATTTTAAAACCTTATACGCGCACCTTTACTTGGAATATTGCTTGCAAGATAGTATATTTCTTGCTTAACTTTATTAACATAAGCTAATAACTTATAAGTAGCTATTATTATTCTTGCTATTACTATTATTCTTGTAGCTTATGCTACTTTTAAAACTCCGGCATATAATATAGCATATAATAGTAAAGATAGATTACCTTTTTTAAGTAATTTTGCTCTTATTAAAACCCTTTCTAAAGCTTAAACCCCGTAATTTGGAAAGGGCGCATAACGCAATATTCTTTGCCTTAGTTATAATATACTCTAAAACAATTTACTAAACGCGTCCTTTGCTAACCTAAAAACTAGTTAATTTTACGCTCTTTAAATAGAGTAATAGTAGCTATTTTAACACTATTAGCTGAAGTTCTTATTACTAGAGATGCGCGTTAAGCTACTATTGCAAGGCTCTCTTACTTACTTATATAAATGTAGCTTTGCAGTTCTTAAATAAATTAGCAACTGCAAATAAGGCTATAAGTTACTCCTTTTTCTAGTTATTTTTATAGCTAATTACTACTTTAGAAGCTCGACAAGCTTTGTGCCTTTATTTGCATTATACTTGAAATTGTAAAATCAAATAGCAAAACTAGTAATAATAGTATAAGGCTAGCGGCAATTGCGCTTGCAGTTAATATAGCTAAACTTGCAATTGCTGCTTTTGCACTTAGTATTACAAGACTAGCAGCTATTGCTTTTGCAGTTGCTATTGCAGCTGCTCCTCTTAAGCTTACGCATGCTAATACTTATAAAAGTGGCAAAGGTAGCGCAGCTAGTAGCGCTATTTGGTTTAATTATATAAAAGGCGTTTTAGGTAAGCTAGTTAATATAATTGTAAAGCAGTTTTAATGCTTTAGCGCATTACTTATAAGTTTTATAATATAAACAAATAAAAAGTTAACAAATAAAATAATTTCTTTACTATTTTATATTTTCGAGCATTTTACGCAAGTTTTAAAAGTTTAATAATAATTAAAAGTATTTAAACTTATAGCATAATAAGTTTTTAGTTAATTTATTTGCTAGCATCTCTTTTATTAGTAAATATATTACTTGGAATGCGCCTTTTATATACTCTTAGCATAATTATATATTTTGTATATTAATATAGCGCAACTTAGTAGTAATTCTCTTATTTTCTTTAATTATAAGCTTAATTGTTTGTTAGTTGTTATAAAAGATTATTTATAATTCTCTTAAATCAAGCTTAATATCCTTAAAAAAAACTGCTAAAAAGCTATAATTTCCTTAGCAATTTGCTTAATAGTAAGCAGCTCGGCCTTTATAGTAAAGGTAATAATAGTTAATTAGCAAGTTGCCCTTTATATAACTAGTCTTCTAAAAAGAAATATAATATATCCTTGCAAAAATTGTTAAGTGTTTAGCTTATCGGCATATAAGGCATTAAATGCAATTATCAAGTTAATGTTTTAAAGCTCTCTTAAATACTAAATCCTTAAAAATTATATTTTATACAAGTACTTAATTGTTTAATTAACTATAAAAAGGTGCTATAGCTTTAGGTTTATAAGGAACTAGGATAGCAAGGAAGTAGTATATATTACATTTAATCGAATTATAATTGCTATATAAAGCACTAAACTAACCTTTTCCTAGTACTCTTTAACTTACTTTAAAGGAGCTTATCCTTTATACTTCTTAAGCTTTATAATCGGGGAAGGGGTTATATAGCACTTCCCCTTTATAAGTTGAAATTTCTTTGCAATCTTCTTAATATAAGTGTTATATATAAGCTAAAGATTCCGGGCAAGTTTGTCCTTGATTATCGTATACCTCTTTAATCCTTCAAATAATCCCCTTAGCTAATGCTTTGTCGCTCTTGTGAAATATCACTTGGACATTATTAAGATAAAACAAAACAAAGACCTTTTACTCTAAGTTTATAAATATATATAGCTCTTCCTTGTATGCAATAAGCCTAATATTAGTAAGGGTACTTACAAACTCTTTATACTAAAGCGCTAAGGAGTCCTTTAGCTTATATAAAGCTTAATTAATTTTAATATATATTCCAAGTATCTTAAAACCGTTTAAGAGTTAATATGCTACAAGTAAGCTATAAACTAGTCTTTTTGCATTTACAAAAGCATTAATAACATCAAATTGCTTCATTTTTAAATTGAAGTAAGCTATAATAGCTATAAATATTCAAAATAAGCATATTACAAGTATAGTTATATATGTTAACAAAATTAATTGCTCTTCTTGTAAATTACCTCTTATAACTATCCTTAATTAGCACTTAGTTAAATAGCTATTTGAGTTATTCTTATATATAAAAACCCATTTTAGCAAAATCGGGTTAGCTATAGTTTTATTGCGCAAGATCACCTTTTAATAGTCTTTTAATTCGAGGCTTTTAAGCTCGAGTTTTGCGTTTTACTTAAATAAAGCCTTAAGTAAGTGCTTTTCTAGTTTACTTTATAACTTTAGCGCCTTTAAAAGCTTACTTAAATAAATGCGGGAAATATTACCCTTAAAAGGAACTTAATCCCTTAAGCTTTAATTTAATAAAACTAATATTATAATTACTATATGCACTATCTTATATTATTTTACATCTCCTTCTCTTAATTTGCTTAGCTAATTAAGCTATAGCATTTTAAAGAGGGATTCGAGGTAATTAGTTATATTTAACTTTATTATAATAGTTAATAGTATATATAATATTATATATACTTAATTACTATTAAGCTCCCTTTTATTATAATTATAATTGTTGTTATTAAGCCCTTTTCTTTAAAGTCTCTTGCTTATATATGTTTTATTTTACATTTTATACTCTTATTTGCGTTTCGGCTTTGCAAGTGCTTTTTTAAGGGTCTTTTTGGAGCTTTTTAAGTTTTTTTTAAATTAAATTATTTTAAAGTTAATTTATTAAAGTTAAATTTTAAGCTTAATTTGTTAATAAAGTCCTTTCTTTGCTTTATTGTTTAGTTAAGTGCACTTCTTTAATAAAGTCTAAAAGCTTTTTAATAGCCTCTTTATCAATTAAACTAAGCTTTAGTATTAACTTAGTCAAAACTTTATTATTTTTACTTAATATGCTTTTAAGCTTTAAAGTAAGTTTTAAAGATAAAAGTCTTATCCTTATTACAAGTTTTGCAAGTATAAAGCTCTTTACCCCCGAGTTTTAGCCGCTTAAAACCTCGCTTAAAAGCTCCTTTGCACCCCTTATAATAAATAACTTCAAATTTGCTTTAAAAAGTTATTATCTTATAATTTTAAGTTTTTAAAAATTAACTTAATATTTTAAGCTTTCTCTTTTTCCTTAATTAGTTTAATTACTTATTTAATAATTGCAATTAGCTAGCTATTTGCTTGCTTAAACTCCTTAAAGTAAAGGGTATCTTTGTTAAATGTTATATTTTATATAATAATAACCCTTTTAAGCGCAAGGACTTAGATTTTATATATATTAAATGCTATATATTTAACTAGATATTTAATATGCTTGCAAGGATTACCTTTAAAAGCTCTTTTCTATTTCTTTAATTTGCATTCCTTAATTATTAGATATGCTTAAGCTTTATATACGTAAATCCTATTTTGATTAAGTTAAAGACTAGTTGTTAATTATATAACAAGTGCTAAGTTATATTACTTGAAATAATTTTAAAATTATAAATTTAAAACTTTATCAAGTATATAAAAATTATATATATAAGAGGGGCTTTTATTATATAAAAAGATAGCTATAAGGGTAGTTTTTAGCTAAAGGTTTTTAGGAAGTCTTACTTTAATATACATTTTAATTAGCTTAGTTATAGCCTTTTGTCTTGCGCGCTTAAATCCTTTATTTAGCTTATAAGTATAAGTAAAAGTAAGCTCGAGTTTAATACTTTCCTTTATAGCTTAAATATTATAAGCTAACTAGCTTTTAATTGCAATTATTAAAGTGTTATTATTATATTATATTTTGTAAATTAACAAGTTATATTACCTTTTTACTTAATAATTAAAGACTTGTTTATAAAAATAAAGCCGAAGAGCTTTTTATTATACTTGTCCTTAATTATTAAGAGCTATTATACTTTATTATAGCCTTTTAAAAAATCGAACAAATCTTATAAAATCTTAAAAAATAGCTTAAGAGACTTCTTTTTAGAAGATTGTCTTAAAATAACTTAATTTATATAAGTTCTTGCGCAATACTTGCATTTAACTCTTGCAATCCCTTTAATAATTATACTTTTAGCGCTTTTAACAAGTGCTTATAAAGCTTTTAAGCTAAAGTGCTTTGCTTATATATATTATACTTCTTTTAAATTACTTTTTAGTTTAAGGAAGTCTCGAGATTATTAAAACTTCCTCTTTATACTTTATTCGATTATTAGAAATATTAAGATTTTTATTATACTTGTTAAAACTTCGGATAAAATTTCTAAGTAAAAAGCAATTTATATTTAAGAAATACTAAATTGTATATGCGCTTTAATTGCTTAAGTATAATGCTTTCCTTCTTTGTTTTATATTATAGCAAGCAATTTAGTTTATAATACTAGACTCTTATTTTGTTTAAACAAGCTTCGGAAATAATATTAATATAAAAACCCTTTATTACTATAATATCAAATAGATATAAATCTTTTATATTCGGGGTTACAGCTTTATTTATAGCTTTTTTAATTACTCTAGTGCTGTGTTCGAGGATTAAAAGACTTAAAGATCTTGCTTTAATATACTTATCAAATAAAGCTTTAACAAAAGACCTTAATTTGAGCAAGTCTTTGCTATTTATTAAATATATGGTGCTATAGTTGTCAAATAAAGTATTAGCCGAAATTGGATATCTTAAAAAATCGAGCGTGGCATAAACCCTTTAGCTTAATATTAGAGTTATAAGATAAGGGTCTATAAGCATAGCGTTTATAGTTTTAAGGTATTTAAATAATTTTACAAAACTAGTATCCTTTTTCGAGCTAAGTCCACTTATTTTTAAGTCTTTTATCAAGCTTAAACCGGGGTTTAGCTTAATTTTAATATTATATTATTACTTAAGCTAAGTTTTTAGAGTTCTTTATTTGTAAGTAAGCAAGGCTTCTTTAATCCTTTTATTAAGAATAG
>Ga0302221_10001620_pt1 | contig 14352 bp, 2 predicted proteins | sample II_Palsa_E2_1_FD_193517 | JGI IMG/M metagenome (GOLD analysis project Ga0302221, IMG submission 193517) | Peat permafrost microbial communities from Stordalen Mire near Abisko, Sweden - II_Palsa_E2_1 | ecosystem: Environmental > Terrestrial > Soil > Palsa > Peat permafrost | place: Sweden... | reverse complement strand
AGCCGGACTATTATAAGACCGAATTATATTAATAAGAAATATTATCGAATACGCGAAGAGTACTGTCAATTAAAGCTCACGTAGCGTATTATAAACAATATAATTATAAATCGTCTTTTTATAATTAAAGTTCTTAAATTATTAGCCTTGATCAATTACTTTTATAAAAACTTTCCGTTAAAGAAAGCAATTAAAAAAGCTTTAAACGCTTAAGACTGTTTTATTATATACGTCTTTTTATATAAACGTATTCATTTTAAATATTAATTCAATAAAATAATTAATTATATAAGCGGCCTCTCTTTAAACAAATAGTTTTAAACTGTTTATTAAAATAAATATCTTAAATACAAGAAGTAAACTCTTCTTTTATTAGTTTATTTTATAAATCAAAGCTTATATATAAGTCAAATAAAATCTATGAGCTTTTAAACACAATTTAAGCTTTAATACTATAAAGGCCAAGCTCATAAATAAACTTAAAAGTCGTTATGTCAATACTTTTTTAATCTGTCTTCTTTGTTTTTAAAGTAAAGGCCTCGATAAATAATAATATTAATGAAGTGCTTTTAATTTATAAAGTTCTTAAAACAAAGTTATATTGAATTTCTTTTTTTCAAGCTTTAATTATATTAATAATAGTCCCTCTTAAAGCTTTAATCTTTATATAAAAGAACTTATCAAGAATAAAAACTCTTTTGATTTTTATAATAAGTATTATAAATTTAATAAATTTAATAAATAAAGCTTATAAACTCTTTTTATTCTCCTCTTCTTTAAGCTCAGAATCTTTAATAGATTAATTTATAGAAAAGGATAAAACTAAGTCGTTAATATTAGAAAAAGAGTCTTTATTTTTAAAAAGCTTTACTTTTTTTTCTTAACGTCTTTAATATAATATATCGTTAAATATAACTTTTTTCCTCTTTTTAAACTTTTTTATTATAGTTTTAATTTATAAAATAACTCTTTTCTTTTAATTAAAATATATAGTCTTAATTATTTTATTTCTTTTTTTAAACTTTTTAAACTCTTTTATTATATTTTATTCACTTTATAAAAAGAAATTAATCAAAGCTTAAGAAATCGGTCTTAGACCCTTTAATCGAACTTAAAGAAAAAGAGAGTTAAAATAATAATCAATTTTATTATTAAAGTGAAATTAAAGTAAAAGAGTCATTTTTAATATATATTGTCTTTAAATATTAATATTAACTCCGTTTTTTAAAAATCTAAACTTATTAAAGTCTTTTATAATAAACTTTAAAGAAAACTAAACTTGATCATATTTTAATATATAGTCGAAGGAAATAAAGATTCCGTTTTTAAAATATAAAGCTTTTTTAAACACTCGTCGTTATTAGTTTTAATGACAAATATAGTCCCTTTTATCAATCTCGTTTATTACTTCATCAATTATATTAATTAAAGAACGGCCTTTATTATTATATATAATATTTAAAAAGATATTTAACCGGCTTATATTTAATTTAAAAAGTTAATTACAGATTGTCTTAAAGCCTTTAATTAAGACTTTTAAGCCTTTAAGTTTCTTGATAATACTTTCCTTCTTTAACTTTAAATAAGCCTTTTTAAAATAAAAGGGAATAAGATTAATAATCTTATATATTCGACTGTCTTTAAGTAATTGACTATCTTTTTAATAACGAGAATCTATTACTTCTTCTCTTTTCTTTAAGTAATATAATAAAGTTAAAAAGACGTAAAAAGTAATTATTTAATTAGTTTTAAATTATAAATACATAAAATAGTTTAATAAATATTAATAAATAAACTATTGTTTAATAATATTCTATATGATTCAAATTAATCCGTTTAAGTCTTTTAAAATAATACTTTTTTAATAATATTACTTATAAATATTTATCTTTTTAATAAAAAGCTTTTATAATTCAAAGTCTTTATAAAGGAATTAAAAGAGACGCTTAATATAAATATAATTATAAGTTATAAAAGTGCTCAAATTTAAGACTTTTTAATAAAAGTAATACTTAAGATTCTTAAACTTCTCAATTCCTTTCTTTTAAATGACGTTTTTAATAAACTTAAACTTTAAGAGTTTAAGACTTCTCTTTTAAATCTTTTAAACTTTTTTAATTTATTTAAAGTATATTATAATTAAAGGACTATAAGCCGCAATTAAAAGCTTAATAACTTCTCTCTTTTAATTTAAAATGACTTATAATATTTTTAATAAAATATTGACATATACTTTTATATTTAAAAAGTAAAAAGGCTTGAGCTTAAATTATTCAAAGATCGCCTTATAATATTCAAATTAAAATATATTATTATTAGTTTTAATTTATTAAAGAAGTTAAAATAAAGATTCTCTATATCTTTTAAAAGAAGTCATTTTAAATTCAAAGTCTTTAAAAATAATCAATTAAGTCTTAAACATTATATAATTATAACTTTATTTTAAGAAACGGATTCAAATATTAATTCTTTTATTAAACTCGCTTTTTATGATTTCTTTAATATTATAGTCTTCTTTTATATTAAATAGTTTAAGTATAAGAGTTTTAAGTTTTTATTTCAAAAGAATAAAACGAAGTAAAGCTTTACTTCTTTTATATATTAAAGAGCCGATTAAAGATTCAATAATATCTTTAACTTTAATTATATCTTTATTAGTTTCAAAAGTTAGATTTCTTTTAATATTAATAAAGTCATATTATATTATTGACAAAGTTTAATTTATTATAAACTTCTTTTTTTAAACTTCGATTTATTTTTAATATTTAAATATATTAATGCGTTTAATATTTTTAAGTGTTTACTTTTTAAAACTCTATGATTTAAAAAAGCTTATATTATCTTCTTAAAAGCGTTTTCTTTATTTAATTAAAATTATAAAGTCATTTCAGATCTCATTGCTTTTATCATCAATTTTATATTTTTTTTTATTAATAAATCAGATTTAAAATCTTCTTTTATAGTTTTTAAAAGCTTCTCATCTTTAAACTTTAAAAACATTATATTTTAAATACTTAAGATAAATAATCTTAAAACGTGATATTTAAGACCGGCTTTTAAAAGTATATTTATATCAATTTATAAGAGAATAAAAGCATAACCGACTTTATTATTAATTGTTTAAAAGTATTTCGATTTAAAAGACAAGATATTATTATATAAATATTTAATAAATTTTATTAATCTTTAATAAATCTCATTATTAATCTTATATATTATAGTCCGAAAGTCTTTTTTTAAAGTAATAAAAAAAGAAAACTTCGATTAAATTATATGACTTATATTTAAAAACTTAATCTTTATATATTTAAAAGCTTTAATTAATTTATTATTCGAATACTTATCAATAAGCTTTTTTAATTTATAAAAAATAGAATTAACTCTTTTAATAATACTTCTTATAAACTTTATTAACTCTTTAAGTTCTTTAAAGTCAGTTTTAAAAGTTTAATTTGACTTCTCTTTTATAATATAATATTTCTTCTCTTATACTTTTTTAAAGAATTAATATATAACTTCATTAATAATTATATAAATTTTATAAAGCCTTTCATTAATCGAAACTTAAGCCTTATATCGCTTTCTTTTAAATAAAGACTCAATATAATTAGAAATCTCTTAAAGTATATAAAAAGTTCGATTTTTTAATATAATTAAAACTTAAAATCTTTAGTTTTTAATAACGATTATTAAAGCTTAATAAGTAAGAATAATAATCATTTGTCTCTTTTAAATAAATTAAATAAATTAAACTTCAGTTTTTTAAACTTATTCTTTTTATTAATCTTCGACTTATTCTTTAAAACGTATTAAAATATTTATTATAATAACGTCTTTTTATTATTTATTCAAAGTATTCTCAATAATATTCTCAGGACTTTTTAAAAGATCTAATAAAAAGAAAAAAGATATTGATCTTATTTATATTTTAATAAAAGCGTATATTACTCTTCGTTTTAATAATATGTTTTTAATAAGAGTCTTAAGTAAAAGTGAATGATTTATAATATTTAAGTAATAAAACAAGGCTTTTAAATTTAAGTAATAAATTTTAAAGTTTTAAGATATATAAATTATAAAATCTTAAAAGTAATAAAGAGTATATATAAGTTTATTAATTAAAATAAAGACGTGACCGCGATATAAACCTTATTTTTAAAGCTTAAAATAAAGCTTAAAATTAAAGCTTATATTAATAAATCGAATACTTTGATTAATTAAGATTCGATTATTATAATTAACGTAATAATTAATTCTTATTTAATTAAGAATAATATTATTAAAAATTCGACTTTTCAACGACGTTATATATAAAGTTATATATAAAAGCTAGAAATATAAGACTTTTTATTATTAAACTTGAATTCTAATTAAAGAAATTTAAGAAAATCGGTTTAAATCTATTATCTTTAATCAAAATCTCGACAATTCAACTCTTAAAAATAAGTAATTCGAGATATTATAACTCATCTTCTTATATAAAAGAAGTCGTCTTTAACCGAATTTAATATAATATAATAAAAGAAAATCATAAAAGTAAAAAGAAAAATTATAAGAAAGACAGAATATATAATAATCGTATATTTAAAAGTGAAATAATATAAGAAAATAATAAATATATAAAAGCTTAAATATAGTTTTTAAAACAATTAATAGATTATTAATTAATAAAATATATTAAAAGTGAAAGAGTTTGATTATTTTCACGAATATAATTATAAAATATATCGTGGTTATTAAATAAATAGTCTATGAATAATTAAAGAGTATATTATAAAAAGTTAATTTAAAGATAAAATTATTATTAAAGAAAAGATTATATAAATAAAAGAGGAAAGTGAATTGATTTTATAAAAGCGATTGATTCATAAGATTGACAGAGATTAAAATAATCGACAATGATTTTAATATTAATAATAAAAGATGAAATGAGTGACAAAAGTGTCAATATTATTAAATTAAAAGAATAAAAGTAAAATAAAAGAGTATTAAATGATTAAACTCTTAAATACGAGTTATATAATAACTTGACGAGATTAAAAAGGATTTAATGAAATCAAAGTCATTGAGATTAGAATTACTGAGATTTAAATTTAAATATAAATGATTAAAGTGACAAAGATAATTAAAGTAGTCGTTCTTTTTTTAAATACTTTCAATCACTTTCTTAATTACTTCTTTAAGTCGATCTTTATATTATAAGTCTCGAAACCCTTTTAGCTCTTAAATTAAAAGTCTCTTTATTTTTTAATAGTTTTATTTATAAATATTCTTAATATTATTAACTCGTTATATTTAATAATTAAATAATAAGTCGAGTTAATACTTCGCTTTTAACTTTTATAACTTCGACTTTTTTAATTAAATCGTTTAATTCATTTTAATTATTATTATTACTTAAACCTTTTTTAATTCTTCTTTCGCTTTCTTCTTTACTTTCTTTTTTAAAGTTTAAGAATAAATAATCTTTATATTATTTAAACCTCTTTAAACGTCTTTTTAAAAATATCTCTTTTAAAACAATACCGTTTATTTCTATCAATTAATATATATTATATTTTAAATTAATATATTAAACTGTATAAAGACTTATTTATTTATATTTAAACTTATATTTATTAAATATATTGACTTCTTTATTAATATTATATTATAAAATTAAGTCTTTTATTTTAATTTCAATCTTTTAAATAATATAATTATTATTAAAATAGTCTTTATTCTCTTAACGATTTCTTATCTTTTATATTATAACTTTATTTATATCTTTTACTCTTATTTTAAAATGTTTTATTCGTATAATAATCAATTTAATTTAAGTTTTAATATTCTTTCAATTTAATGTTTATTAAATAGAAAACCGTCTTTTTATTAAAAAAATAACCTCTTTATTATATATTAAATAAAATAAAATATATCTCATTATATTATTTATTATAATCCGGTTAATAAAAAGAATTAAATAAAAGTACGTTCTTTACTTCTTTTTATCTTTCTCTCTTTTAATCATTTTAAAAAGACTATTAATTAAAGGCTTATACTTTCGCTTAATTATATTATTTATTATAAAGTAATAAACAGAGACTTAAATATAATAAATCTTATAAAAATTCAAGATATTAATCACTTCTTTTATATTTTCTATGCCTTTATTTATTATTAACTTCTTAAATAGTTTATATCGACAAATAATATCTTTTTAAATAAAGTCTATAATTTATTTAACCTCGAGATTTAATAAAGAGCGTGTTTTATATTACTTAAAGAAATTATCTCTTCCGATTATTATATATTTATAAGTTTTATTTATTAATATATAAATAATATTTAAGGCTTATTTCTATATAAGATTATCAGTTATCGAAGAGTATATCGCTTTTTTTTATTTATTTATAACTCTTATTTAATATTTAAGACAGCTCTTAATATAAGCCTTATAATCCGTAAAATATTCTTTTTAGAAATATTTTATAACGACTTATAAATAAGTGCTTTTTTTATCTTAATAACTAGACTTATTATAATACTCTTTTATAATCTCTCATTTCTTTTTATAAAAGTCAATCATTAACTTTCGAAGTATATTCTTATTAATAATCTTTTATAATTAGTTTTTTATAATAATATATTTTAAGGCGTTTTTTAAAAGCTTTAAAAGACACTTCTTAATATGTCTTTAAGCCTTTTCAAAATAATAAAGTATTTAATAATCTTTTTTAATTTATTATAATAGTCTTTTTTAAGAACTTTATTTATCTTTTTAAAGTCTTTAAATTTTATTTTAATTAAAGTTATTTTAATATATTCAAACTCTTTAAAAAACTACTTTTATATTTTAAACTCGTCGCTTAATATATTATTATCTTATAATTAAGTCGCTTTTAATCGGTTTAATTTAATTGTGATTTAAATATTTATATTTACTTTTTTAATTTTATTTATATTATTAAAAGCTATTCTTAGTCTTTTAAAAAGTCCGTTTATAATTATATATATTATTCTTTTAATATAATAGACTTTAAAGTTAAAATTCTAAATTTAAACTATTTATTATATAAATAAAGCTTTAAGTAAATCTATAATTATTTTATTAAATTAAGTAATTAAGATATTTATATTAATTTCAAGAATAAAATAGACTTTATAAAAGTAATGTCGAAGTTTTTAAAGAGCTTTTAATATACTTCGACATTTTCTTTTTATTATATTATAACTTCTCTTTATTTAATTTTAAAACCCGCTTTTATATTTTAAAACTCGTTTTCTATCTTCTTTATTTAATTGATTAAAAACAGCCCTTTAATTTATTAAGTTTATATTTATCTTTAGAATAATATCTTTTATTCTAGTCTTATAGTCGAGTTTGATCAATATTAACGTTGATATTAAAGCGAGTTTAAGCCTTTTTATTACTTATTCTTATTTAAACTTTTAATATTACTTAATTCTTTTTTTTATAAGTTTATAAATCAGAGCCGTGATCTCTTTAAAACCTTAGATTTAAATCTAATAATAAGTATAAATTTTAAAGAAAGACTTAATTTTAATAAAGTCTTTATAATCCCTTTATTTAAAGATTTTAATGACTTTTAAACTCATTGACGACTTTTCTTTTATATTATAAACGAAGCTTATTACGTTCATTCTATTTATATAAAATTAAGACTTTAATTTATTAATATTTATATTCATTCTTTTAATTTATTTTAATACTTTGTCAAAGTTTTATATTTATTTTAATATAAATTAACGAATTTTAAAAAGTGACTCTTCGCCGTTATAATTATTATATAACTCTTTCACTCTTATATTATTTAAGAAGAGTATTATAATATTAAAATTAAAATACTTTAAAATAATATTAATTATTTAAATAAATTATATAATTGAATTAATCCCTCTTTATAATATATTAGCCATTTATAAAAGTCTTAAAAGCGTTTAAAATATAATTATATTTTTACTTTTAAGAACTAGTTTTAATTAATTATATTTAAAAAAGAAGTCGATGAATAAAGCCGTTATATAATTTATAAATTCTTTTAAGAACTCATTTATTAAAGAAAAGAGATTTATATCTTTAAGTATAATCTTATTCATCTTTATTATTATATTAATAAGCCGATATACTTTTACTTCTTTTTTAATTATTAAAAACTAAGGATTTTAATAAGTTCTTTTATATTTCTTTAATAGTCCTCTTTTTAATCAGTCTTTTAATATTTATATAATCTTTAAAATAAAAGCTTTAACGATAAAGAAATTAAGAGTCTATCACGCTTTATATAAAATAATCTTAATTTTAATTAAAAAGCTAATGTCTTTATAAATCTTTTTATATTTTATTTAATTAAAAGTAAAACTTCTTTTTCGATTAATAAATATTTTAATTAAGAATTGTCTTTTTTTAAGAAGTAGTCCTTCGCTTATATTTATTATAATTACTCTTTTTAATATAATTTTAAATTCTCGAATTAAATTATAAATATATAATAAAAACAAGTCTTAAAACTCTTTCACTTATTTTTAAAAAGTATTTCTTATCTTTAACCTCTTATATTAGTTTTTCTTCTCTTTAAAGAATAAGCTTATTTTATTAACCTCGTTTATTAAAAGTGATCTTTTTATTTTACGCTTATAAACTATTTATATTTTAATAAATATAAGTCTCTCTTTTTTCTTTTCTCTTTTATTCTTCTTTCTTTTATTAATTAATATTTATACAGCCTTTTTATTATTATAATACCTTTTAATAACTCTTTCTCTTTTTTATTATAAAGATTATATATTATAAAAAAAGAGTTAAAACGTTGAGATATATAAAATTAAAAAAATAAAATATTATTTATTTTTAATATATTTGACTTTTATATTTATAAAAAGCTATTTTTAAATAGTTTAACGTTATTAAATAAAGACTTAAAATAAAAAAAAGAGTTAATAATAATAACGCCGGCAAATATAATAAGAGATTCTTTAAAATAAGATATAATAAAAGAAATAATAATAAGAGATAATTTAATAATTATATATAAACTTTAATTATTATTATTAATATTAATAATTAAAGTTAAGCGAGAAGTTATTTAATTATCACTTAACTTCTCTTCTTTTAATATTCTTTTAAAACGAGAAGAAGACTCAGATAATATTCTTAAAATATTCTTAAGAAATTTTAATTTTAACTTTAAATTAAACGCTTTTAATATTTCGACTTCAATATATAATAAATCCTTTTCTTACTCTTTAATACTCTTTTTATTTCAAGAATTAATAATTAGTTTTTTAAAATAAAAGACGGTTTTAAGACTATTATAAATAGAATAGTCTTTCTTTTTGTCTTTTTAACGTTTAAGAAATAATTACTTATTAATATTAAAGTCTTTCTTTTTCTTTCTTTATTAAATATTATTAAGAAAAGATAAACGTCTTTTATTAAATAATTCAAAGTCAATCTTATTTTATTAATAAAAAACATCTTTAAAAGTATTTAGTCTTATCGTTTATTAATTAAAAAGAACTCTATATAATTTTAAATCTCTTTAATATCAATAATAATATAATCGGCCTTTTTTTTAAACTCGAATTTATAATTAATAATAATATATATATTTACTTTTACTTTTTAAATAATTAAATTAAAGTCTTAAACGACTTTTAAAGACATTATATTAACTTTAACTTTAATATTAATAACTTCTTTTATAATAATCTCTCTTTAAAGACTTAATAATATATAAATTAAAATTAAAGACTATATTATTTCCTTTTTTTAAATATAAGCTTTTATAACTATAGACTTTATATTTATTATTTATTTAATCTTTTGTCTTCTTTTTATATTAATAAAAAAGCCTTTTTATATGTCTTTAATATATAATAAAATTTAAAAAGATATTTTATTTACGACTATTAAAATTATTAAACGTCTTTTAAATTTTAAAAATATATTTAATTAAGCCTTTTTATTAAATGACTTCTTAAGTTCAAAAACGTCGTTATTTATAAATAGTTTTATTTTAAGCTTTTTAATAACTTTTTTATAATCTTTAAATATTATTATTAATTATACGATCTTTTTTACTTCGTTAATTTTTATTGTATTTATTATTAAAACTTATTTTAATATTAAGTTATTTATTTATATAATCTTTAATTTAATAAACTTCTTTTTATAAATAATTTACTTTTTTAATTTAATCTTTTATTTAATCAGAATAAGATTTTCTTTTCAACTTTAAATAATAATTAAACTCGGCTATATCTTTTATTAAGTCGTCTTCGTCATTAAAAACAATCGTCTTATATTAATCGACTTATAATTCGAATAACTCTTTTATTATAGTCTTTTAAAAGCGTTTAAAAATAAACTTTATTTAAATAACTTCTTTTTAATTTAATAATTAATTATTTTAAACATTTTAATTATAACGTTATAATTATTTATAATTCTCTTCTTTATATATAACAATAATATTATATTAGTCTCTTTAATTTATAAGTTCGATTTACTTTTCTTATAAAACTCTTTCTTTAAATTAAATCAAACTTCTTTCTTTTTAAATCTTTTTTAATATAGTTTTTTATTTGACTTTATTATATAAAGAACTTTATTATATTTATAGATTAAGAATTAAGCGCACTTAAAACAATATATATAAGAGTTTTAATTATTGACTTCTAGAATATTTTATAACTTATTCTTATAATATTAATAATTAGCCTCTTTAAATACTTATATATTATTCTCTTACTTTTATAATAATTTACTTTAAATGATTAATATCCTCACTTTTATTTTATAATTATTATCTTTTAAAATATTCTTTACGTCATTATTATAAATATTAGAACTCATAGCTCTTTAATCATATTTTAAGCTCGAGAAGTCAATTTATTTATTATTAAAATATTCGTCGTTAAAAAAGACTTATTTAATATTTATAATAATAATAAAAGAATATTGTCAGTTTGATTATAAACGCGGCTTTTAATATCCTCTCTTATAGTTTTATTAAAAATAGTTTAAGCTTTATATTAATTATAATAAAAGTCTTAAATAATTATATTTCTTTAATTTTTAAATGAAAACTTTTTTTAATCTTCGAATTAATTAATTTATAAAGTCTTCGACTATAGTCTTTATTATAACTTTTTGAGTTATTTTAATAATATTTATAAAAGTAATAAGAAGTCTTAAAGTTATTAAGACTTCTTTAACCGCGTTTATAAACAAGTCAAAATATTTTAAAGTTATTATTTAAAAGACAAATAATTATTATATTTCTTTTTATATCGACTTATTTAAAAACTCGTTCCCGATTAAAATTATATTAATTACTTCTTTATTAAATTACTTTAAGACTTCGTATGACTTTATAACTTTTATAACGATCTTATAAAATTTAATATAATTTATAATTCGAGGATCGGTTATATCTATTCTTATTATTTTAATTATTCTCTTTATTACTTCTTTGTCAATTAATCTTTTTAAGAACTTTAAGTCTTATTTAATTATATTTAATAATCTTTACTTTATAAGCTTTTTATATCACGGGCCTGCCCTTGAGGCCGCGTGTAACCCTTTATTGGGCCTGGTATAAGAAGAGAATAAGTCAAGTGATCTGTCATATAATTTCCTCACGGACTATTACAGGCCATCCGTAAAAGGGAATAGCCTCAAACTTAACTTATATTAAGTTTATAGACTTCATCTCCCCTCTTTAACGTCGAGCACTCGTCTCTTCTTTTCTCTTTAACTTTAAATCTTTAATAGAACTGCCTTTTACTCTCTTGATTATCTATTACACTTATATATATTATAAGTAAGAGTGACTATTAAAGGGCTAACAGATTGAGTTCGTAATATTATCTAAAGTTTAAACGACTTATTACCGCTTTTAAGAAGGAATAGAATATCTATTCTATCGAGAAAGTAACTCTTAGAGTTTACGGATCGTATAAACCGTCCGTAATCGTCCGTAAAAGCCGTATATAATCCCGACGACTTATAATATAATCCGCGATCGAGAGCAAAGCGTTTAAACCCCCTCTTCTCACACTTAGATTATCAATTCGGCCGAAACGATGTCCGAAAACCAGTCAGAGGCTTAGTAACTCGCTGACGCCCGAGAATAAGCCTAAGAATATACTCAGTAAATCACTGACGCTTATGACTAGATCCGTTTATTATAAGAATAATTAGACCGAGCTCAGTCGGCCTCTTTACGAAACACTCCGTCTTTTAATAAGCCTGTCAAATCATAGACAATTAAGCTCGCGGACTTTAATCTCTTTATAAATAGCGTCTCTCTTATATACGAGAACTAATAGATTTAGATTAAAGACAAGTTTATTGTCAATAAACAGATATTCGATTTAAAACAAGAGAAGATAGCGTATATCTTTAATCGTACGGACGGTATTATTTAAGAACACTTAATACTACGTTATCGAAAGAGCCCGGAGCTTTTCACGACTTTTATAAAGATGATTATATATTTAATAGAGATCTTTAAGAACTTGTTCGAGGCGTAAGACGCCCGTATCGACTTTTATAAGATGACGATAAAAGAAGACGAGTCTTTTTCAGACTTTTATATCCGGTTCCTTCGCCTTATAAATATAAGAAAGATCTTTATAAACGACCTTTAGTTTGACTTCTACGATAAACTCACTCCGGTATTATAATAATCCGTACTTTTATTTCTAGACACGCTCTTGACTAATAAAGCACTGGCTTATAAGTGCTTATTGATAGACAAGAACTTACGGAGGCTTTAATAATATAAGGTATAGTTATAGACTACCCGACTTCTTTTTAAGTCCGTAACTACTCTATTACCTCCGCGAGGACTTATAAGCTCTTTAACGGCTTACTTTATTATAAGAGCAACTTCATCAAACCTGGCTTTAAAGCTTTACGGACTATTACGAGAGTCGACCCTTGCCCGTAAAGACCGGGAAGTGATCTGTTATAACTATAAACAGTCAGGCTATATTACACTCTAATGCCTTGAGCCGCCAAGACTTAAAACAAACGTTAAAGAGTTAGAAAAGCTCTTTATTATTGACTCGGAGTCGGAAAACGAAGAAGCTTAAAGAAAGTCTCTTTTCTAAGCCCGTTTTATCGAGATCTTAATAAGTTAATTATCGATCTCAGTCAATTATTAAGAGAAAGACAGTTTACGGTCTCTTATAACTTAGTTTTCAATAGACACGGATTCAAAACACTTGCTTTAACTGATATTAAAGTAAATGATTATATATTTATTAATATTAAATTCGCTTAACGGCTCTCCCGCTTTCTTTCTATTCTTATTCATATATTCCTTATTTTAATTACGGTCCGTGGATTTAATAAACAGAGCCGTTAAACGGTAAACCGTTATATTATCTTATATTTACGAGTCGATAGCCGTAAACAATATAATGTCCTTATAGTCTTATTCGACACTGGTTATCAAGATCTGATTCTTAGTCGTACGTAATTTGATCAATAAAACGTATAATTAAACCCTCGCCTTCGTCAGTTAGTTTAGCCCGCTATTATCTCTCGGTCTTTAAAATTAATTAAAGTACGTTATTATGACTTAAAGATCTTAAAGTCACGACTTATAAATCCGGACTATTAGACTGATGCGGATCGTCGCAATCAGGCTATAAATAAAGAGTAAGAAGACTCCTCATTATTTATAAGCGTTGTCGACCGTTTATTAAGCCCTTCAACTCTTTAAATCCTTAAGCGGAAGCTCAGCCCTGCTTTTAATATACGGAGTAGCGAATATTAAGACCGTTAAAACAATTTACGGATAATAAATAAAGCGCTTACGAGTGTAAAGCCTTTATAACCGTCCGTAAGACGTCCGAAAACTATAAAGCTAGACCTTCCGCTTATAAATATCGCGGCAATTAATATTATAAGATATCGACGCAATTTATAAGACGACCGGGCTATAGCCTTTAATACTTTTCTTTACGAGATAGACTACTTAATTATAAAAAAGCTTATAGACGAGACGGACGACTTACGGGTTCGAAAGACTTTCTTAAAATTATATCAAGACTTTATAAACGCTTTTTTTAAAGCGGCTTTTGATTCCTTACTTTTAAGGCGTCTATACGATCACAAGATCTAATTTATAAATAGTATTATAAACGACTTATTATATACCCCCCTCCGTCATTAGTCTATAGACGAACTCCGAGCCGTAAAGTAATACTTAATTAAGAACCTTTATAAAGGCTTTATTAAGGCTAGCCAAACACTTTTTACGGCCTCGATTCTCTTTATTAAGAAGTATGACGGATCGTTACGGTTTTATATCGACTATCGTAAACTCAATAACT
>Ga0302221_10001617_pt1 | contig 14370 bp, 9 predicted proteins | sample II_Palsa_E2_1_FD_193517 | JGI IMG/M metagenome (GOLD analysis project Ga0302221, IMG submission 193517) | Peat permafrost microbial communities from Stordalen Mire near Abisko, Sweden - II_Palsa_E2_1 | ecosystem: Environmental > Terrestrial > Soil > Palsa > Peat permafrost | place: Sweden... | reverse complement strand
TTGTGTAATATTATCTATGGTAAAATCTATATCACCAACTAGTATTCTAGAATATATAGAATAGTTTGATAAAATCGCACTTCTATATTGGTCCGTTATCATTAGTAGATTATCTGAGTTATAAAAGCTGTCACCTAACACTGTTATTAAATTATTTATTTCTAAATGATATACATAAGTTATTGCTAGTATTAAGCTATTTCTTGCTATGGTCATTGTTCTACTAGTTGCATGAATATATTCGGCTCGTAAACTATTTACTTCCGTTTGAGAAAGTAATAATTCTTCACCCATATTCATTATATTTTCGGCCAAAGTTATATTTCTAGAACCTAAATCTAAATTTTGTCCTCTTAGTATTTCTACTTGATTTCTAAATACATTTAGTTCCGTTACAAATTTACAGGAGCATTATTCGGTCCTTCATACATTGGAGGAGGGTTAGGTTGCCCTGGTTGATCTATTATTCCTGCATTAGGATTTGGGAGATCAATTACACCTCCTTCTGGTTGATAGAAGTAATTATATCACGTTACAGCCGCGCTTTTTGCACTTGCGTAAGTTCATTTTACTCCAGATCATATGTTAGACATTCCTCAGCTCATATATTCTGTAACAGTTTCACTATTATTATATAATAATACTCCACAACCTAGAGTAAAACCTATTATTAGGCTTCATTTGGCTAGAAATCATACTGTATCTAGGGGATTATAGATCATATCTAATAAATCATTAGATAGGAAACTATGTTTACCACCAATTATATTAGGTAAGTGAAATTTATTCATTGATTCTAAAGGTTTTAATGCATTATAAATATCTGTAACCGTAACGTTTTTAACCGCGCTAGGTACATCTATTAACACATTAGGTTTTGACATTCCTAAGAAATTAGGTTTATTCGGTAAAAAATAATTATATAGTAAATTGATAATATTACTAAATAGTTTTTCACAGTATAAATAAATATTTTCAAAGAAACCTACCTGGAGAATCATGTTTAAAAATCCCATAGATATTAGCATTCTTATAGGTCCTCATAAGAGTAATCCAAAGGTACATAGGTATATTAATGTACTTATTAATATCTGAATACTTACTATAATTTTAAATATAGTTAGCGAAAATCGGTTCATTGATTTTCAATTTAAGCCTTTTATATGTTTTAGTAAATAAGGTACTTCACTAGAAAAAGGATTTAATATTATTGATCTTATCAATTCTGTTAAATTTACTTTACTTAATGTTTCATTATTTATTTGATTATATAATTGGTTAGATATTAGATATCAAGATGGATTTCAATTATAAATTGTATAGTGGAATATTATGTTTATTATTCTAAATATAAATTGTCTCATTATTGTTTATTCTTGTATTGTAGGTTCTTATTTTTTAACCTATTTAATATTTATTATATTTAATTATTTTCCTCATATTGATTCGATCATTATTTCCAATTAATTAACTAGTTTTACATTAATAGTTATAATTTGATTATATTATTTTTTAACGTCCATTAATTAATCTCAATACTTATTTGTATCTAGGCTATTTAAATCTTATTAGTTTCTCATTACCACTCTAATAAAGCCATATCGATAGGGTAATTCTTACTTATTGGGTATCAAGGTTGTTAAAGGTTTTAATCTATCAATCTCTTTGGATTAAATATAATATGTCCAAGGGTTTGGTCATCTTATTGGTATTTATAAATCGTTATTATTATTAACAAAGGTATATCATTCCTGGGTTATCAAAATATAATTAATTTTTTAATTTATAAAATATATTTCCATTCGACGGTCGAAATTTAAGAGGAATTGGTTATATTGGATATAGGGTTTTGGTTTATACGGGGCTATCTTTATTAATTATTTCTATTAATTAATATTTAAACGCTGAACTGTACCGTTTTGCTAAGTAGTTCGTAGCTTCAATCTTTTAAAGAAATTTGTTTGTTTCAAATTTCAAACCATTAATTAAATCAACTTATTAATGTAATGTACCATATTAGTTAATTAATACTTGTTTCATGTCGTTTATTATCTTATTTCATAAATTCATTTGGATGGATTGAATTCCCTCATATAATTCGTATAAAAAAATATTTATATTATAACACATATATAAATTAAAAGTTATTATACTACTACCAGCTTCGAAGCCATTTAGGCTAACAGATATGTTTTAACTAACCTCACAACCGGTTCTATCTGCTTCTTTAACAACCGGTTCTATCTGCTTCTTTACCCCTGGCCAATCACAGTTTAATGTTTTTATATTTATCCATCAGGTAAAAATCATTTTTACCAGCATTTATTAAGTCTTCTTTAATTATTCCTTTTTTGTCAAAGTGTTTTTTAATATCAGGATTAATTCGTTCTCTTATGTAATTTATTAATCCTTCTAATTCATAGTATAAATCATCATGTTCTTTATTTTCGGTATTGTATAAATCTAGGATTAAATTTAAAATAACTATATTCTGTAATTGTTCTATTTGTAAAGCCATTTCTAAGATTTCACGTTTGTCTTCAATAGTTATTTTATCTTTATAATAGTTAACTATTTCAACCTGCATATCTTTAGAAGTTTCTAATTCATTAAATGATTTAAATCTGTCATATTGTTCTTTAAAGGATTTACCAAGTTTATTAATCATATTTATTTTACTTTGTTCGTCTAAATCATTTAATTCATCTAATTTATTTAAAAATTCTTGATCTGGTTGGAGTAGTAACATAGCAATTTCACTTAAATTATAATAATCACGATTTTCAAAAATATCGTAACTATTCACGTATTCTTTAGAAGTCATTTTTCAATCAATTTAGACAATTGTAAAAGTAGACAAAAATTAATTTATATTAATTATTAATAATAATTAAATTATATTCTATAATATTTTAATTGTAAAATATTATAAAAACAGTGGCGAAAATCATAATCCAATTATTTAAACAAGCATTATTATTAAAAGCTTATTAATTATTAAATTATTAAATTATTTAATTATTTAATGTTATTGTTTTTATTTTATAATATATAATTATTATAAAAAAGTTAAAAATTATTTTGGATAAATTTATTAAAAAAAATCAAATGTTCTCACCTTTAGATCAATTTGAAACATATTCATTATTTAGTTTTACTGCTCCTATTTTAGGAAATTTTAATATTAGCTTAACTAATTTAGGATTATACACTCTTATTATTTTTACTATTATTGTAGGTTTACATTCTTTTTCAAATAACAATTTTGCTTTAGTTCCTAGTTCATATTCTATTGCACTAGAAAGTTTATTTGCTACTATAACATCTATTGTAAGAAATCAAATAGGTGAAAATAAAGAAGTTTATATTCCTTTAATATATTCATTATTTATTTTTATTTTAATTTCTAATTTAGTTTCTAATGTAGCTTATAATTTTGCTGTTACTAGTTCTGTAATTGTATGTTTAGGTTTATCTGTAACTGTATTTTTAGGTGTTACAATTTTAGCTCTTAAAGAACACGGAATTAAATTCTTTTCTTATTTTGTTCCAGCAGGAACACCTATAGCATTAGTTCCTTTATTAGTTTTAATTGAATTAGTATCATACTTAGCTCGAGCAGTAAGTTTAGGTTTACGACTTTTTGCTAATATTGTAGCTGGGCATACTTTATTAGCGATCTTATCATCTTTCTTGTTTAAATTATTTACAAGTAGTATTCTTATCTTTTTTGTAACATTAATTCCTTTCACAGTATTCTTAGGTATTATGGGATTAGAATTAGCTGTTAGTTTCATCCAAAGTTATGTTTTAACTTTATTAGTATGTTCTTATATTAAAGATGCTATTTATCTACATTAATTAAACTATATTATGTTAAAAAAAGATTTTTCTTTTTTATTGAAGAGTAATTATAAATATGTATTTTAATTAAAGGTATTACCTTTTTTATTATTATAAAAATTAAACTTTATATAATTGTTGTGATTCATTAAACTTGTAATATAAATAAAATATTCAAAAACAATTATTATAAAATCTTATAAATACAAAATGTATTTATAAAAAGGAAGAAGATTTAGTTAAAGATTTAACTAAAGTAAAGCACCCTCTCCAATTTTTAAAATACTTTAAATTAGTATTTACCATAAAAAAATAAATAAATATTCATTTATTGGTTTTCAAATTCTCTCTAGTCTTAATTTTAATATATTATTAATTTTAATATATTATATTAAAGCCTATATTAATTTTCTTTAATTAAACAAATATGAAATGAAATATTATTGTTAAATTTCAATAAAATAGTTTATAGTTTATAGTTTATAGTTTATAGTTTATAATTATAGTTTATAGTTATAGTTATAGTTATAGTTTTAAAAGAGGTAAAATTAGTTTAGTGGTTAAAATAGCATTTTGTGGCAATGCGGTCAAAAGTTCGAATCTTTTACTTTACCCTTTTTTTTAATTATATATTTTTATACAAAATATTTTAAGAACTTAGTTAGTTTATAGGTAAACATTAAATTTCAAAATAAATATCGTTTGTTCAAAACCTATTCTTGAAAATTATATTTATTTAAGGTAAATATTATATTTAGTGTAGTGTGCTTAAATGTATGTAGATGATTTATAAACTCAAAATCTTATAATTATATAGGGCTTTTAGCTTAAAGGTAAAGTTCCTCCTCGTCATGGAGGCAATGTCAGTTCGATTCTGATAAGGCTCGTTTTTATTTATATAAATTATTAATAATTAAATAAAATCAAAGAATTTAATAAAAAAAAATCTTTAATTTATTATTTATTAAATGTATACTTTAAGTCTCTTATTTTTTTAAATTATATTTAATAATATTTTAATTTTATATTTTTAATAAATATATTAAGAATTTAGTATAGGGGGTATAGACACAGTAATTCTATTTAATGTTTTTTATATAATTATAAATATTTTATATAATAATAATCGAAATTAATAATAGCTAATGACTTAATTTGTATGTAAAAATTTAATCAAATAAATATTATAATTAAATAAGTTCTATTAAATATATAAATAATAAAATATTAGAATAAATTCATTAGAATTAAATAATTAATTAAGTTTTAAAAAAGGTGTGCAAGGCTTTAAATTTACGTAGAGAAAAAATATATAAAATATAATAAAAGTAGATAAAAATTAATTAATATTAATTATTAATAATTAATAAATAAATTATATTCTATAATATATAATAAATATTATAAAAACAGTGGCGAAAATTATAACTCAGTCATTAAAACAAGTAAAATACTATTTATTAATCGTATTTTATTATTGTTTTCTTATAATAATACTAAAATTATTATAAATTTTTATTAATTAAATAGTTCTGAGTAAATTATATAATATTTTTCAAATGATAATTAATACAAATACTTTATTAATCATTATTATTGATTTTCCTTTTACTTATATTTTAAATTGTTTAAATATATTTAACTTTACTAGTTGTACTTTAACAAGTATTATATTTATTATATTATTAGGTGGTATTTCTTTTTACATATTTAGAGGTGTAAAAAGAGGTCTTAAAATAGTATTACCTATAACTGGTGCTGCTGTTGAAGGTTTTCAAGTTTATTTAAATTATCTTCAAATTCAAAAAATGAGAAGAAATAGAAATATTCCTAATACTGATCTAAATAAAGATGTAAGTAAAGATTTACCTAAAGATCAAAATGTAGATCAAAAACCTACACCTAAATCTTAAATGTTACTAATTATTTATAATTTACTAAATCGAATATTTAGTAATAATCTTTATTTAAAATCCTCTTTATATTTATTTATATTAAGTAAATTAAATACAGGTGAAATTCCTAATATTGAAGAAAATATTTTTTACAATTATATTTTTTCTATATTTACATTAAGTTTAATAGGCGTATTATCTTTGGTATCAAGTTTGTATTTATTATTTATAAATTATTTTATAAGTGATAAATTTGAAAAAACATTGGTAAATTACCAATTACCCTCGAATAATTACATTTTTAAAATATAGTATGGCATTAAATAAAATATGAATATTAATTGATTTATTATTAGTCTTATTTATTTTATCAGCTATACTGATTACATCATTTTTAATTTTAGATTTATCAATTAAATTTTAAATTTCATTAAAATAACATATAAAATATCCCCACTTAAAATATTAAAAATAGTGAATAATTATGTTTGAGATTAATTTATAGAGAATAATTTTTATATTTATTTTATATATTGCATGTTGATAGGGAGTTTTAGATCTACTGATTTATAAATATTACCGTAAAAAAATATATAAATTGCAGGGTTTAGCACAGTGGTTAATAGCAAGGGTTAAATTCATATAAATAATTTATTATAGTTATTTAAAGACATATTTTTATTTAGAATATTATTTTTATTAAGTATTATATTATCTTAATAATATTATTTATTTGAGAATGTGTATTATAACTAAATTAAATGTAAAGTATTATTAATATTGTCAAAGGGTAAAAAAAATTAAATATAAAGTATTATTAATCTTGCTACAAAAAAATTAATATTCAACCAATATTTTAAATAAAAGAGGATTTAAAATATAAAATATTTTTCTTAAAATCAAGTAAATAAAAGAACTTAGTATAGTGGTTGAGTACAGTGATCTTCAAAATCATTAGGGGCTGTTCAAATCGGCCAGTTCTTGTAAATATTTATTTATTATTTATTATATATTTATATACAAATTAAATAAAATATAAAAAACAGTGCCTAAAATAGATATGATTTAAAATATTAATTATTTTAAATAGTCAGTTCAATCCTGACTAGGCTCTACAAATATTTATATTTAAAATATTAAATCTATGATTCAAATTATTTAGGTATAAAGAAAATACATATACACATCTTTATACATATCATTAGTTTTAGTATAAATATAAAAATCATCATCGTTTCATTTAGAAAAAATTAGGTATTCCTTTTCATCTTAAAATTAAAATATTATTATTAGAAATAATTTTTAAAATATTATTATTATTAATTATAATTATAATTAATTAAATATTTAATATATATTAAATTAGCCTCGGGGCACTAAACAAAATAAAAATGAAACTAAATTTTTTTAATTTAATAATAGAAATTATAACTATATTATCAATTATTTTTGCATTAGCAGTTATAACTTCTACAAATCCTGTTATTGCAATAATATTTTTAATAGGTTTATTTTTAACAGTAGCAATTTACCTTATTTTAATGGGTTTAAATTTTATAGGTCTTAGTTATTTATTAGTTTATATAGGTGCTATTACTGTTTTAATATTATTCATAGTAATGATGATTTCTACAGATATTTTACATACTGTAGAAGTAGGGACTGATTATAGTAAATTATTACCTTTAGCCTATTCTATAGCCATATTATTTTTATTTTTATTCTTAATAACTATACCTTCCTTTATTATTGATTTTTCTTCATTTGAAATTTACAATTTAATAAATAAAATTATATTAACTGTATTTAGCAAAGAAACTTATAATTTAAACTTTATTGATAATACAATTTTTAGTCTACAAAATTTACAATTTTATTTAAATAAAATAGGTTTAGGCTTTTTATTACCTGAAAATAATATAAATAGTGAAACTTTAATTATATCAGATAATTTATCTAATTCAAACTACAACAATTATGTTAATAAAGGGCCATTTTTTTACCAACCTTTATTTAATAGAGATGTTTTTGTTGAATATAATCCATCTACTTACTCTTTAATTGGTAGTGGTCAAAATCCTTCTGGTTTTTACTATTGACACCCTATCAAAACTGAAGCAGTAAATAAAGGATTAGATTATTATGAATATCTAAATAAATATCCATTTTATTTTCCATTAGGTTGATATTCAGATGAACCTTATGTTCTATTTTCAGAATGAGTTTCTAATAAAAATATAAATTTATTCTTGTGAAGTGAAATTAAAACAAACTTAATAACAGGTTGAATTCATTCACAATACTTAGGATTTGATTTTAATGCTAGATTATGAAGTAATTTTGCTTATAATTTATTTACACCTTTTTCAGCTTCAAATTACGGAGGTTCTTATTATGCGCCTTGATACACTATTTACCAAAATTTACCATGAAGTACTATTTTTAGTCCTATTTACGGTATACCTCTTCATAACTATGCTTTAAATTTAACATGACTAAATATACCTTATTATCCTGAATTTTTAGTAGAATTCCCTAATTCACCTATTTTTAGTCCAAATTATTTTTTAAACACAAACAACCAATTTGGGGAAGTTTATCATATTATTGAAAGTTTCAATAATACTACAAATGACCTTTTAATAAATACTGTTGAACCTGTAACTTTATTACATAAAAATCTTCAAATTCAAAGTCTTGGTCAATCTATATTTGGAAGATATTCATTATTGTTAATTTTAAGTAGTTTTTTACTTTTATTAGCAATGATTGCGCCAATATTATTAACTAGAACTAATAAATAAATAATTTTTAGTATAATATTATAATCTTAAATAAAATCAATATTTTACATAACTAAATTACTTAAAATATTAAATCCTTAATTCCAGTTAATATCAGACTTTTATAATTTAAATTATAAATTAATTTATTAACGAATAGTCGCTTAAATGCGATTGCTTAAAATAAGCAACAAATTTATTAACTAAAATGTTACAAATTTTATATCTTTTACTAGAAGGACTATCAGTTATAGTGCCTGCTTTATTAGCTGTTGCCTTCATGACAATTATTGAACGAAAAGCATTAGCTGCAACTCAAAGAAGAGTAGGGCCTAATACTGTAGGTTATTATGGTGTACTTCAGCCTTTCGCAGATGCCTTAAAATTAATAGTTAAAGAAACAGTTATACCAGCTCAATCAAATAAAATATTATTTTATTTAGCACCTGTTATAGCTATTTTAGTTAGTTTATTAGGGTGAGCTATTATACCCTTTGGTCAAGGATTAGCTCTTTCAGACTTTTCAATGGGTGTAATATACACTTTAACTTTATCTTCATTTGGTATTTATGGTGTATTATTTGCAGGTTGATCTGCTAATTCTAAATATGCCTTTTTAGGTGGACTTAGAAGTACAGCTGCAATGATTTCTTATGAATTAATTCTAAGTTCAGCAATTATTATTATTATAATGCTTTCAGGTTCTTTTAATTACACAAAAATTATAGAAGCTCAACAAGCAATTTGATTTATTGTACCATTATTTCCTGTTTTTATTTTATTCTTTATAGCTATACTAGCTGAAACTTCTAGAACACCTTTCGATCTACAAGAAGCTGAATAATATAAAATGTTATTCAAATAATTGATTTGGTTTCTTTAAAAACTTTCCTTTATGCTGGAACAATTTTTATATTATTAAAATATTTATTAATATAAATAAAATCAATCAGCAATATTTGTTAATTTAATATTTAAATGAATTAGTTTAAATAAAATATAATACAAATATTCATCGAATTTACGGAATAATTCTAATATTTAAAATAATTAGAATAAAATTAATTCAAAAAGTTATTAGTTTTAAAATAATGCAATACTATCGTCTAATTTAGATGAATTGTATAATTTAAAGATTAAATAATTAAAATTACAACTAATAACTTAAGGAATTAAAAGTTATTATTTTACGTAACTTTTTTTTATTTTCATTTTTAAATATAATTTATTATTTTTTATTTTTTAACTATATTATAATTATATTATTATTATTATATTATTATTATATAATTATTATGCTTCCTGTTCCTAAATTAATATTGAATAATTTACATAAACCTAAAATTATTTCTGTTTATAGAAATTTATTAACTAAAAAATCAGGAGTTTATGCTTTTATAAACTTAATAAATGGTATGAGGTATATTGGTTCAAGTAAAAACATATATAAACGATTTAGAGAACATATTTTTGGAAGATCTAGTAATAAATTATTACAAAAAGATTTTAAAAAATATGGATTAAATAAATTTATATTTGTTGTTTATGCTTATTCTGATAATAAACAAAATTTAATTATAGATTTAGAAAATAAATATATATCTTTATTTCCTTTTAGTATGTTGTATAATTTAACTCCTACTGCCGGATCTATGCTAGGTTATAAACATTCTGAAGAATCAATCTTAAAAATGAAAGAATGATCTAAAAATAATAATCCTATGCTTGGTAAAAATCATACTATTGAAACAAGGGAAAAAATATCAAATAGTAAAAGCAAACCTGTTACTTTGTATAATAATAATAATCAATATATATTAACTTTTAAAAATTATAAACAATTAGCTAATTTTTTAGGTTGTAATAATAGTACAATTGGAAGTTACCTTAAATCTGGTGAATGTTTTAAAAGCCTTTATTATTTTAAAATTAATTAATAACTTACTTTCAGGAATCAGAATTAGTTGCTGGTTTTTTTACAGAACATTCATCTATTATTTTTGTTTTATTCTTCTTAGCTGAATATAGTTCTATTGTTTTATTTAGTAGTATTACTTCTATTTTATTTTTAGGTGGTTATAATTTACCTGAGTTATTTATAAATGATAGTTATTTAAATTTACAATCTTTAGTATTAGGTTTAAAAACTTGTATTTTTTGTTTTTTCTTTGTTTGATTTAGAGCAACTTTTCCACGCGTGCGTTTCGATCAGATAATAGTGTTCTGTTGAACAGGATTATTACCAGTTGTAATGGCCTTTATTATCTTAGTTCCATGTGTATTAGTTGCTTTTGATATATTGCCATATTAATAAATTTCTCACCACCTTATTTAAATATATTTTTCATAATTCCTTTTTATAATTAAAGTATTATAATTTTTTATAAAAAGGTGTGCCTCTATTTTATACTATTATATAAAGTAAGCATCAAAATTAAAATAAATTATCCCCCCTTATTTATTATCATTTTTATAAATAACTAATAAAACTTAAATATAATTTTTTATTAGTTTTACTTTTTACTTTATAATTTTTTTAATGTTTTTAAATATATTATATATTTTATATTAAAAAAACATATATTAATTAGTAAATTTTAAATACATAATTATAATTGTTATAACAATTTATTAAATAATGTATTATTTTAGCTTTACATTATTTTAGTTTAGTAAACACAAAACAAAATATTAAAATAATTATATTTAACTCAAGGTATGAATTATACTATTTAGTCTATTAGTTAATATTAATAAAATTTAAATAAATTTTAATGACTAAATACAGTATTTGATTCAATTAAACAATATTATTAATAAAATGTTAATATCAATTTTTAATTATTTATTTAATTTAACAACTAATTTCAATAGCCCTTCTTTATACTTAGATGCACCTGAACCATGACAAATTGGATTTCAAGATCCAGCTTCACCTAGTTTTGAAGGTATAATAGTATTACATGATTCTATTTTATTTTATCTTGTTTTAATTTCAGTAAGTGTATTCTGATTAATTTTTTCTTTAATTAGACATTTTAGTTCTACTAAAATAGGAATTATTCATAAATATTTAAATCACTCTACAGTTTTAGAATTAATTTGAACAGTTTCTCCAGCATTTATCTTAGTTGCAATTGCTTTCCCTTCATTTAAATTATTATATACATTAGATGAAGTTATTGATCCTGCTTTAACAGTTAAAGTAACAGGTCATCAATGATATTGAACATATGAATATTCTGATATGTTATCAGAAAGTGGTGATTCAATTGAACTTGAAAGCTATTTAATTCCTGAATCTGATTTAGAAGAAGGTCAATTAAGATTATTAGATGTTGATAATAGACTTATTGTACCAGTTAATACCCACATTAGATTTATTGTTACTTCTACGGATGTATTACATGATTTTGCTGTGCCATCTTTAGGTTTAAAAATTGATTGTACACCTGGTCGATTAAATCAAACTTCTGCTTTAATTGAAAGAGAAGGAGTATTTTATGGACAATGTTCTGAAATATGTGGTAAACCATTGTTTACGCCTCATTAAAATTTTACTATTTGCTAGAAAATTTAAAATATTATTATTTTAAACAATTAGCAGGGTTTATGAATATTTTACCCTAAGAGATTAATACGTAATAATTTATTATAATATATAAATTAATACATAATCCATATTTAAATAAATATTAAATTTATTATATATTTATTTATAAATAGGTATGACATGGGTTTATGCCTATTGTAATAGAAGCTGTAGAAGTTTCTGATTTCTTTGCTTGAGTAGATTCTAATTAATTAGAATAAATGAAATATAATTTTAAAATTAATTTTATATATTTTTAAAGTAAATTTATAATATGTAAAATTATATAAATTTGTTTGCTTTATACTATAATTTTTTTAATTAAAAATATTGTATTATTTTTTTAAAATTAATACTTTAAAGCAAACACTAAAAAATATTAAAATATCCCTATTCTAAATTAATTTTATAATAATAATAATAATAATAATAATAATAATAATAATAATAATAATAATAATTATTTAAAAGTAGATAAAAATTTGAAAATTAATGATTTAAAAAAAATTATAATTAAATCATTTTAAATAGTAAAATAAATACAGATTTTATAATAAAAAATCTTAAGAATTATTAAGAATTTAATTTTGGTTCCGGAAGAATTTATTATCCAGTGGTTTTAAGGCATGCAAATTTTTTTTAACAAATGTTAAAAAAGTGTAGGGGTGAGTAAAAATAGTTAATAAGTACCCTTAGAGAATAATATATTATTATCAATAGTCCTTAGTAATTAAGGATAAAAATACTTAGATATTTTAAATAAATTTTAAACACTGTATTAATTATTTTAATAATAATTAATTTTATATTTATTTTTTAATCTATTTATATTAAGCTTATATTTAAAATAATATAATAATTTTATTTAAAAATTATTATAAACAGTGTATTTTCATTATTATTTTTAATATTTATTTAATATAATTTACAACTCAAGTTTTTAAATTTAAAAACTAATATTATATAATATAATATGTAAAGTATTTAAAAGGATTTTCCTGCTTAAGGATCTTTGCTATATTGATTAGGTAGTTGGTAATTAGAGGTAACAGCTCACCAAGCCTACAATCAATAGTCATTATTTGAAAAAATAAATGGCCACAGTGGGAATGAAATATCCCTCGTTGATATCGACCAGCAGCCGAGAATATTTGTCAATGCTCGAAAGAGTGAACGAGCCAACTGGAATCTATCAAATAGAAAATATTATTTTGATTATGACTAAATAATATTTTGAGTGCCGTCAAAACCTGGTGCCAGAAGACTCGGTAAGGCCAGAGGCGCTAAATTTTCCATCATAATCAGGCTTAAAGCGTACGCAGACAGATTTTTAATTTAATATTATTTATTATTTATTTAATATTAAAAATTGAAAAATATAGCATCTAATTTTAAGAAAATATAATATTTAGTGTAGTGTCGACATACTGAGATACTAAATAGAGTACTAAATGCGAAGGCAATTTTCTAAGATAGATTGACGTTCAGGTACGAAGGTGGAGACAGAAAAAAGGATTTGGAACCCTTGTATCCTCCACTGTAAACGATGATTGGTTGTTTCAATATTTATTATTGTTTCTAAGCAAAAGCTATAACCATTCCGCCTTGCGAGTACACTTGCAAAAGTGAAATCAAAAAAAATAGTCGGTTTCGAAGCAAACGGAGTGACGCATGTTGTTTAATTCGATTTTCCGCGAAAAATCTTACCATAACTTGAATAAATTAAATAAAGAAAATATTTTTATAATTATTATAGAATTTTAATTTATTTAATTAACAGGTGCTGCATGGCTGTCGTCAGTTCATACCGTGAGGATTTAGGTTAATTCCGCAAATGAACGCAATCCTTACTGTTAATTTATACTTAACACTATTACTATAATGGTAATTTGAATGAGGGCCAAGACAAGTCTTTATGACCCTAATGTTATGGGCTACAAACGTGCAACAAAAATTTTTACAAAGTGATGCAAACCTGTGAAGATGAGCTAATCATTAAAAAAAATTGTAACCGAATTGAATGTCTGAAATTTGACTTCATGAAGTAGGAATTCCGAGTAATCGTTGATAAGAAGACGCAACGGTGAAGTATTAATTCGTAATGAACTAATTGTCCATCGCTGGGACGAACTTTATTTTGGTCGAAAATAATTAAAGCTTATAATAATTAAAAATTTTAAAGTCAAAGCTTTAAATGAATTATTTATTTAATTAAATATATTGTAAAGTCAAATTAGAAGTAAATTTTATTCAAACC
>Ga0302221_10001616_pt1 | contig 14387 bp, 32 predicted proteins | sample II_Palsa_E2_1_FD_193517 | JGI IMG/M metagenome (GOLD analysis project Ga0302221, IMG submission 193517) | Peat permafrost microbial communities from Stordalen Mire near Abisko, Sweden - II_Palsa_E2_1 | ecosystem: Environmental > Terrestrial > Soil > Palsa > Peat permafrost | place: Sweden... | reverse complement strand
CTTATGCTGCTGCTGCTGCTGCTGCTGCTAATGCTGCTGCTGCTGCTTATGCTGCTGCTGCTGCTGCTGCTAATGCTGTTGATGCTAATGCTGCTAATGCTACTGCTGCTGCTGCTTATGCTGCTGCTGCTGCTGCTGCTGCTAATGCTGCTGCTGCTGCTTATGCTGCTGCTGCTGCTAATGCTGTTGATGCTAATGCTGTTGATGCTAATGCTGCTGCTGCTGCTTATGCTGCTGCTGCTGCTGCTGCTGCTAATGCTGCTGCTGCTGCTTATGCTGCTGCTGCTGCTAATGCTGTTGATGCTAATGCTGCTGCTGCTGCTTATGCTGCTGTAAAAAAGGAAGAATCAAGACAACTAAAAGCACTGATTTATCTTATTGAAGGGGAAAAAGATGTATAAGATCCTGAAAGACTCAAAACGAATTGATAGATTTGCTGTGAAATACTTTATGGACAATGATTTAACACAAGTATTATACGAGATAATTAATCTTACATGGGAAGATGTGCAACCAATAATTAACAAACTGCTGGAAGACCGAACAGACATGGTTTGGATGCATGACTTGATACGACTCAGCAATAAACAAGTGAATCTTAATGATTCAGGAAAATGGAGTGTGTTATGAAAGACTTTATGGTATTTGTTTGGATTTTGGTATTCGGCGCTGCTTTAACGGTGACAGCATGTGCTCCACCACAAATAGGACCTCCAGGACCCGCTGGTCAAAGTATAACAGGGGCAGCTGGAATAAACGGCACAAACGGTGTTGATGCTAGTGGTGTTACTATGGTGCAGTTTTGTCCAGGATACACAACTACGTACCCTTCAGTATTCCCAGAGTTTGCAACATGCGTTTCGGGTAGTTTGTATGCAGTTTACTGGGATGGTAAAAATGCATGGCAGGCTGAAGTAGTCCCTGGTTTATATGAATCCACTTCTACAAGTGCGCCTTGTAATTTTAAAGTAGGTTTTAACTGTTCAGTTACTCTAGAATGAGAGTTTGTAGTGTCTGTAAATTGGAAAAACCTGACAGCCTTTTCTACAAGAACTCATATATAAAACCAGATAGCATTAGAAAATACTGTAATGATTGTCGAAATGAATGTAGAAGACGCACACATTTAAAAGAGCCTGAAATAAACAGGGCTCAAGGAAGAAAGAATTATAATAAAAATCAAGAAAAAATTAATGCCGGTGCCAGAGAAAAAAGGAAAAATGATCCACTCAGATTTAAAGGGTATTGCTTAAAAAAAAGCTACGGTATAGGACTTGTAGAGTATGATGAGCTATTAAAAAAACAAAATGGTGTATGCGCTATATGCAAGCATACAGAAACCAGTATTCATCATATTTCAAAGAAGTTAAAGTTTCTAGCAGTAGATCATGATAGAAAGTGCTGCCCCACTATCGATACCTGTGGTAAGTGCATTAGAGGCCTACTCTGTACTAGATGTAATACAGGTATAGGTAAAATGAGGGATGACCCAGAATTACTCAGAACTGCTGCAGAATACATAGAGAATAAGAATTAACTAGACAGGTGACAAGTCATATGGTAAGTTATAATCAGCCTTGGAGGTGAATTTGAACAAGTTGAGTAGAATTTTAGTGATACTGGGTGCGAGTGTTCTTTTGTATATTGCTGGTGTGTTCGGTACGAGTATACTAAACAACTTGCATCTTAAATACTTACGCGAACTTGGTCAAAACACAGTTTTAATCAAGAACTCTACGGGGTCTGGTGCTACTGGGTTTATAGTAAAAGGTACTAAATCCGGTGATTTCTTTGTTATGACAAATGGCCATGTATGCGGGTTAGCTGAAGACAACAAGGTCTTAGTGACCTATCGAAGTGACACGTATGTCTTAGAAGTCATCAAGAAATACCAGTACAACGATTTGTGTGCTATAGCAGTCCCAGAGTCTGTCACTAAAGCTTTTAAGATAGCTAAAAACTATGACTTAGGTAGTGCAGCATTCGTAATCGGCTATCCGCAGTTAGAACCTCTTAGTATAGCAACAGGGGAGTTGTCAGGGGAAATACTTATAAGTATCCAGGTGTCTGAAAACAGGCCTAAAGAAGAATGTACTGGACCTACGTATACGTACTATACAGATGACATTCCTGAACTGTACAAAACTGTGGGATTAGAATCTGTATGTATTCGCAGCATGTTGAGTAACACAAGTACTATCGTTATTTCTCCAGGAAATTCTGGATCCCCAGTTGTTAACATCTGGGGTGAAGTCGTCGCTGTAACATTTGCTAGTAATGAATCGGGGACCAGAAGTTATCATGTCCCACTTGCCGACCTTGTTCAATTCTTAAGTGAATTATGAAAAACACTAAAGACGTTACTATAGAAGAAGTAGCAGACAAGTTAAACGAGATGATTGAAAAACACAACGACCTAGCAGAAGCTGTGAAGAATCTGTGTGATGCTATAGAAGACATGGGCGGTGTAATCCTCAGTGGTGGTGATCCGCCTAAAAAATATGATGCTTGACTGTATATCATAATCTGATATACTTAGTGTATAGGAGGAATTATGAAAAAGTTATTTGTAATGATTATCCTAATTTCACAAGGAGCAATAGCAATGACAGTTCCACAACAAGCAATAAACCTGGTAAAACAGTTTGAAGGTCTAAGATTAACGGCATATAAAGACATTGCCGGTAATTTAAGTATTGGTTATGGGCACTTTAATTCTACGCCCCCACCGTGTACAGATTGTATGGTTATTACTGAAGCACAAGCAAATTCAATGTTAGACAATGACTTAGAACATATATTGAGTTTAATCCAGGGTCATGTATCAGTTGATTTAACAGACAACCAATTAGCAGCGTTGTTAAGTTTTGCATTTAACCTTGGACAAAATGCTTTGATAAACAGTACGTTGCTTAAAGATCTTAATGATGGTAATATAGATGCTGCTGCTGATGCCTTTTTAGCTTGGGACCACAGTAACGGTACTGTTGTACCGGGACTTGCTAGACGTCGTGCAGCTGAACGTGCACTTTTCTTAACACCTGATACTGAAGGAGCAAATGATGTCGTTGCTAGTAACTGAAGAGAATTTAGAAACACAACAACCTGAAGAAACCCAGGACTTACTTAAACTGTTAGAAGAGTTGGATAGCAAGGTTACACCTAACCTCCCTGAGACTGAAGAAGTAAAGGAGATTCAGTCAGACAAGAATCTTAAGTTGGACAGATATCTGTTAAAGTTTAAGGTACAGATCGATGCATGGAAAGCCAGTCACCTAGTAGGTGTACCGCCCCCGATACACTGGGATTCTGACTACAAAGACTGGGTTTGGCAAAATCGCGAACAGCGGAGGTACAAATGAATAATAAACAAGCTGATGCCGGGTTTCCTATATATACGTCTTCGGCTCCAAATATAGGTACAATTGTATATACAAATGGATATCAAAAAGAAATAAATACTTTTTCAGATGGTACTGCTTCTAAAACAGAAATAGGACAAAACGTGTCTAAACAAAATCCTTTAATCGGTGCTGGTGGTGCTCCCACTAGGGCTACTAGTCTCCCTACAGATCCAGCAGAACGTAAAAACTTTCCTGTTGCCAGTGGTGTGTTAGACTACTTCCCAGACGCATTAGTAGCAATTTCACGGGTGTCAAAAGCTGGCAATGACCAACACAATCCAGGACTCCCACTTCGCTGGACTAGGAGTAAGTCTGGTGACGAAGCTGACACATGTATACGACATTTTCTACAGCGTGGTACTTTAGACACTGACGGGATTAGGCATACAGCTAAAGCCGCTTGGAGAATTCTGGCGTTGTTACAGAAAGAAATCGAAGCTGAGCGGGAAAAATCATGAAAAAAACTATCAAGTTGTTCTTACAAGGATTGTTTTATATTGGATGCTTTTTAGCACTGTTACCAGTGTTAGTGTTTCTTGTGCCGGTGTATGCTGTCAACCTGTGTGTACACTGGGCGTTTTCAGATGGGTAAGCACAATCCTGTTTGTCCTGAATGTACAGGTTGGGTTGAAATTGTGGTCATTAACAACGAAGATTGGGGAAAGTGTAGATTGTGCGGGATGATGAAAAAAATACCTAAAATCAGTATTACACCGGTAGGCAAGGATGACTGAACACAGAATTAAACAAGGCGATGTAATTCGACATATACGTTCTATGGATGTCTGTTTTGAAGTACTCAGTAGTACATCACAAGAAAACAGTTATAGTCTGTATGGTGTGTGGTTGAACATGGGTCAGGAACAGTCCTGGGCTTTGCACAATAACCCGGTATATATAGACATACGAAAAGAAGACTTGCAGAACTGGAAGAAGACTGATACGATGGATAAGTGCTACAGAAACAGCCGGTGGGAGGCAATATGACCGTACAAGAGAAACTAGATATTGTGACAGACGCATTAGAGTCTATAGCAGCGTTTCATCTACCAAAAGCTGACACCCGTAGGTTCTGGGCTAACAGGACTGTAGAAGACTGCATCCAAGTGTTGTCTCAAGACGTAGACATTGCTAGACTGGCTTTAGACACTGCAGGGTTAAAATGAAGTTTCATTACAGTGAAATACAGCAATATTTAGATTGCCCGGCTGCTTACAGAGATCGGTATATCCTAGGTATCAAAGACGAAAAAGAGTCTAGTGCGCTACACCTTGGTACGGCACTTCACAGTGCTATCCGAGAGCACTTCGATGGTGGTGACGCTTTAGCGCTGTTTCAGATGTATTGGAACTCGGTTAAAGACACTGATATGATCTACTACCGTCATTCCTGGGAGATGCTGAATGACTTAGCTATAAACAAATGGTTGCCGAATTTCATAAGACTACATTCTAACAAGTATAAGAACCCTGTTATGGAGGAGTTATGTGAAATGCCACTGTTTGTAGACCCTACACACGGCCAGATCTACCTAGAAGGTACGTTTGACATGTTTAGTGAATATGTAGGTGTACCAACATTGACCGATTGGAAAACTAGTTCTACTGAATACAAGAAATTTAAACTTGACAAAAACGCTCAGTTATATATCTACGCTGCGTTGTACGAAGCTAAGTACGGGATATTACCCAAAGCTATACAGTACAAAGTCTTCCGTAAGGACAACGGCAGTATCCAGACTCTGCAGAAAGAGTTGACTAGAGAAAATTTAGACTTGCAATTGGAAAACGTAAAGAGTATAATCAAGATTATGTTGAACAGTAGAAGCAACAATCTGTATCCACACAGTTTTGACTGCTTCTGTAAGTGAGGTGAGTATGTGTAATCAGACATTGTCTAGTTTGGGTATGGCATTTTTGACAATTATATCCGTTATGGGGATTATGTATTTAATATCGCTTACAGTAAATGTGATACGTGTGTATACTAAGACTAGACTGTTCTTTAAAAAGTATGTTTGGGAAAATTCAGATAATATTATGCATAGCAATGGATTAACTATTAATAAAATTAACAATGACATATTGTCATTGCAGTTTGATGTTAAACTATTAAAAAATGAAGTAAAAAATCTGATCATTGAATCAGGAGACAAACAGAAAGGGAAAAAGAAGTGAGTAAAGACAAGACAGAGTTACAAGGAAAACTAGACCAAAACATACCTGCTAGTGCCGTAGAAAAACGGTCTGGCGGTGGAGGTAAAGAGCTAAGTTACCTAACCGGAGCATACGTAATCAACCGATTAAACGAGGTCCTAGGACAAGGTAACTGGGGGTATACGTTAAAATCCCTCACCAAAACCTTTGAAGGTAAGATTATCCAAGGGTTTAAAAAGGAAGAAGTTGCTACTGTGAGTTACATTGCACAGTTAGTGTTCGAAGCTAACATCGAAGGCAAACGTGCGTTCTTTGAAGAAATCGGATATGGTGATGGCACAGACAAAACCAATCCCGGTAAAGCACACGAACTCGCGACTAAAGAAGCTGTTACCGATGCATTGAAACGTGCTGCAAAAAACCTTGGTATTTCATTCGGACTTGGGTTATACTTTAAGTCTGAGGAATACGTAGATGAAACGCCTTTGGAGGTAACTAGTGGGACAGATGCGAAGACTGAACCTAAAACACTCCCGGTTGCTACAAAAGCAGAAGCCGGGATACGAGTGGGATCAAGTGCGGTGGCGAAAAATACTGCCTCCCAACCTGCAAGTGAAACTAAACCAAGCGAGTCCAAAACCCCGCTTACTGACACCAAGGCCGCACGTGAAAAAATTAAACTTGCTTTTAAAGTACTTAATGCCCAAAAGAAAATCACGAAAGACGAGTTCGTTACTAAGTATCTGGCTGGCGGTAAAGCGGATACTATTTCAGACGAACAAGTAATTAAAGCAGTCACAGAACTTAAACAAAATTTCAAGGAGTTAAGTGTATGAGTAACCAAGCTAAGAATACAGAAACCAAAGAATTCGAAAACCGTACAGTAGCATACGCGTATGACGTACCAGCATTCGGTAAAGGTGCGTTGAAAGGTCAGAAAGGCGCTGCGTTTGTAACTAACCCGTTGACAGCAGAACAAGCTGAAATCCTTAAGTCTAAAGCCGGTGCTGGGCAACAGTTCGCATTATATAGGTCACCGAATACTAACGCTAAAGGGAATTATACGTATTTCTTTGAATTTCTTCCAGTACGGAATTTAGAAGCAGACGATTCTATTTAATGATTTGTGTAGCGGTGTGGAAAGCTGTGGTCTGTAGAAAACAGGTAAAACTTGGAAAGAGTCCACTGGAGACACACTTTAATAAGTCTAATCAACTTATTAGACAATCGGGATCGTTCCCCGGCTCGGAGATAGACTGTGATGGTCCGGACTCATGAGAGATTGGTACTTGGAGCCAGAGTCGCGTCTAGCCTACACACTTAGTTTATGAGGCAGTAGCCGTCTGCTAGACCAAAACGGTTTTATATATCATGCCCAACCATCATGGGTGTCAGTTGTTTTACACCTAGGAGCAATGACATTGGTTGATTCTAGATCGGGCGATGGCGCGTCACCTGCGTAACTTATAAGTGGTGGGTTAGCCTTTGCTTAAAGGCACTTAACCAAGGAGATAGAAGTGATTATCAGCCTGGACACGGAGTATAGCAGTCTTGATTACAGAACAGCGGATCTGTTAAGTGTCTCTATCGGCACTGCTAGTGCTGAATCATTATTCAAACCCAATCAATTAGACAAAGTACAAAAACTACTAGACAATGCCCCTATGATCTTCGTGCAGAACGGTGCTGTGGATTTTTGGATGCTGAAACGTAATGGTGTCACAGTAGACCGCAACAAGTTCGTGGACTGTATGCTTCTTGAACATCTCATCGATGAGCGCCTAGACCATGACCTGAATAGTATGGCAATCAGGTATTTTAATGACCCGTATAAGTCTGAGTTCTGGGCTAAATATGATAGTTTTGCTGAAGCACCTGCATACGAAGCTGACGAATACGAGCGTAAAGACGCCAGATACACGTATGACTTAGGTGTAATGTTCTTAGAAGAATTATCCCATAAAATGGATCTAGTCCAGCATGTGCATAAACTACACTGGAGTCTGTTTGATGTTGAAACCGAAGGTATCCGCATTGATACCGAATTACTCAACCACACTAACACTACAATGGCAGCTGAGATTGAACAACAGCTTCCTAAGTTAAGAGAGGCCTTTCGTGACTACTGTGAAATCTGGGAAATGCAAGAATGGATTAAAGAGATCGACAAGCGAAGTACAGACAAAGGAAAGTCAGGCGTGGTTAAACCTGTATTCAGCTTTACTTCAGACAAGCAGGTTGGAAAGATACTATACGACAAAGACTTCCTTGGACTACCCATTACGGTTAAGACTAAGGCAGGAAATCCTTCCACAGATTATGACACTCTCAAAACTCTTAGCGAAAGCTACCCGAGTATACTCCCGATCGTTGAGTATAAGTCGACGAAAGCAGTCTATAACACGTTCGTAAAAGGACTCACAGAAAGGATCATAGATGGCAGAGTATTTCCCCATTTTAGTGTCAATGGAACAGAAACCGGAAGACTCTCCAGCAGTAATCCCAATTTCCAAAACATGCCACAAGACGGTGTCATACGTAATTTTATACTCCCTGATGTGGGCTGTGTTATCGTCGGAGCAGACTATGAATCACTCGAAGTCGGAGTAGAATTAAATCTTACAGACGACCCCGCGCTGTTAAAAATATTCCAGGACGGAGTTTCAAAACACGATCTTACAGCTGAAGGGGTTGGGATGTCTAGGAAAGATGCTAAAACTCTTAACTTTCTGTGCCAATATGGTGGTGGTGTGTGGAAGATCCAGAAAACATTCGGTGTGTCTGAGAAAGCAGCTCAGGAGATCTATGACAAGTACTGGATAACGTACAAAGGGGTAATGGATTATAAACTCCGGGTGTTTAAGGAGTTAGCTGACACAAACCAGGTAAGGAACTGTTTTGGTCGTGTACGGCATTTCAATCCCCCTGCTAACAAATGGGAGATGGAAAAACAACAGCGACAAGCTTACTCACACATGGTTCAAGGCCCAGGAGCTGAGATGACTAACATGGCTACTTATTATATTGCAGACCATCTTAAGAGATACGAACTAGGTAGACTGCTTTTCCCAGTCCATGATGAGATAGTGTGTTCAGTAAAACAATCCTTGATTGATGCAGGAAAGTATAGTATAATAGCATTAATGGAAAAATCAAATGAACACTTAGGATTTAAGTATAGAATCAAAGCTAAGAGCTATGGCGGATTCCCCTGTTGGCAAAAGGCATGAGTTGCTGTAATGGACCTTCTAGTATGAGTAAGTGGGATGTACATAGACAGGTGTTTGTTTGTGTAGACTGCGGTGATGTGACCAGTACAGACTCAAGTTACTTAGGCAGCAGGCATACTAGATTGATTGATACACCTGAACAAAAGAAACTACAGTGTGAATGTGGATCAAGTAAACTCGGAAGTGACCGGCACTCTAGTTGGTGCCCATTAGGAGTAAAATGATGGATGAACTTTTCGCCAGGTTGACACAACCAGGTGGTATAGACCAGGTGCTGAATCCTGGTAAACAGTTGTCAGACGCCGATCCTGACTCACTCCAGATTACTACTATGCCAAGTGGGTTTGAATGCTTTGACAACGATACTATGCTTCTTAAGAAGTCAGAAGGTGAGTTAATAATATTCTGCGGTGAAGCAAGTATGGGTAAATCTTCTCTGATGCTTAAGATTGCATTTAACGTCTCAGCAGACCGTCCTGTACATATCTTCTCACTCGAGGACTCATATGAAGCTATAGTACGACGTAGGCTAGCTGGTGAAGTCCATATGACTATCGCTGACATCCAACGTGGTCTGAACAAAGACCGTATAGTTCCTGGGCTTGCAGCATTGAAAGCAAGGGATTTCTTTATCGATGACACGGGTGGGTTGAGAATTGATGACATATGTGAACGTGCTAGGAACAGACACAGAAAGTTTAAGACAGAGTTAATAGTAATCGACCATCTACAAGTCATTGGTACAGACCCTACACATTCCAGGGCTTTAGAGATCGGGAATATCACGTACAAGTGTAAAGCACTTGCTAAAGAACTTCGGGTGCCGGTTTTCCTTGCTTCGCAGATGAACCGTCAAAATGCTGGCAGAGAAAACAAAAAACCGCAGTTGACAGATCTTAAAGAATCCAGTAGTATAGAACAGAATGCGGATGTCGTGGTATCGATATTCCGGGAGTTCAGGTATACTAAACTTCGGGAATTCGAAGCGGACATCTCAGTACTCAAAAATCGTAACGGGCCGTGTGGGGACTATGTGATGCGGTTCTCACCTAGTATAGCGGATTTCTCAGACCAGGATCAAGGTGTATGACAAAGCGTGATAAATACCTACAGTCTAGATATGGTATTACTGAAGCACAATACCTTGAAAAACTTAAGAACCAGAACCATAGTTGTGCGATCTGTAAAAAACACAAGAGTAATTTCTCTTACAATCTCCATGTAGATCACAACCACAAGTCTGGTATAGTACGTGGTCTGCTCTGCTACTACTGTAACAAATTCCGGGTGGGCAGACACGACTTCGCTAGTGCTGAAACTCTTTACGCATATATGGTTGAGTATGAAAGTTAGATGCTGCAACCCCGCACACACTGATGATACACCCAGTATGCACGTGTATCCTGAGATAGCTTATTGCTTTGTGTGTGGGTTTACTTGTGATTCAAAGGATGTGATGGATGAAGAAGACTATAAAAAAATCAAGGTTAAAGAAAAAGATAACATCGAAGAGAAAATCAAAGAAATCGAGAAGCTTCCAAAAAGAGTCATACGAGGACTACTGCTCCCATATGATGAAAGTAATGGGTCGTACTACATCGTCTGGCCTGACAAAACTTTTTATAAGAAAAGGGTCTCCAGTGACTCAAGGTCTAGGTATATGGGTCCCCGAGGACACAAACCTCCACTATTTCGGTGTAGATCGGACAACAGTACCAAACAGGTTAACAGAGTCTGCATTGTCATGGAAGGAGAGATCAATGCCCTTAGCCTGGATATTGCTATCCGCGGTTACCCTGTGGACATTGTTTCACCTGGGTCCTGTAATAGCCTGCTTGATCACACACCAACCTACTTGCAGTATAACCATACCATAATAATAGTTGACAAAGACCCTCCTGGTGTATACAATGGGTATAGACTCAAGGAGACACTTATGGATGCTGGAAAGAGCGTGACGCTGATAGCACTAGACCAGGATTTCAATGATCTGCTGCAGCAAGGCGGACCGGAATTAGTTAAGCAAGTGTTTATGAAAGAATTGGGGTTGAGATGAAGATACCGATGATAGCAAGGTTTGTGATAGGTGTGGCAGTAGCAATAGTCTTAAGACCGCTGTTTGTAGATGACACTGAGTACATAGAAGCTAGTATGCTGGCAAGTCTTGGGTTTGTGGTGATTTTTGCTTTGATCGAAGGGAACGTGAAGAAATGAACTCGTGTCCAAATTGTGGAACTTATATGCAACCTACTGTTTCTGGGTGTGCAGTCTGTACTCAAAGAAATCAGCATCAAAACAGCCAACTACAGTATCAAGGTGGTAGTTATGGTCCTAACTATCAAAACATAAACAGTCAGGGTTTTATACAACATGATCAGTATGGTATTGTATTAAATCATATACTGGCCAGTCTGCTAAGGATTGAGGAAAAATTAAATGAAAAAAAGTAAAGGTCCACGAGTCCTTCTAATCGACATTGAAACCGCCCCCTTGCTAGGATTTTGCTGGGGATTGTGGGAAAACAACATCGCTTTGAACCAGATCAAATCGGACTGGCACGTGTTGTCCTGGAGTGCTAAATGGCTGGGGGATTCTGCTAACAGAATTATGTATGCGGACCAACGTAACGCTAAAAACATTGAAAACGATAAGGATCTGCTTCTAGGAATATGGGAGTTACTAGACCAAGCTGACATCGTAATCGGTCAGAACTCCAAAGCTTTTGACATAAAAAAACTGAATGCCCGGTTTATTATCAACGGTATGCAACCACCATCTTCTTTCAAACAGATAGACACCATGCTGTTAGCTAAAAAGTATTTCCAGTTTACAAGTAATAAACTCGAGTACCTGACAGACAAACTGTGTACGAAGTATAAAAAACTCAAAGTCCGGGAATTCCCTGGTTTTGAGATGTGGAGTGAGTGTCTTAAAGGTAATCTGAAAGCTTGGAAATGTATGGAGAAATACAACAAGTATGACGTATTGTCACTAGAAGAATTATACGGCAAGTTAATAGCTTGGGATTCTTCAGTAAACTTTAATCTGTATAGTGACTCGTTAGACATGGTATGTAGTTGTGGTAGTAGGAGTTTTCGTAACAAAGGGTTTTCATACACAGCTACTGGTAAGTATTCTAGACACAAGTGTAACGAATGTGGTGCCGAGGTTCGCGGGTCTACAAACCTGTTTAGCAAGGAAAAGCGGCAAAGTCTTAAACGTGGGGTTTCTAGATGACACATGAACAGTGGGTTAATCTTCTGTGGAGAGTAGATGAAATACGGATTTGCTTTTGGATTATAGCAATAAAGGTGTTATTATGATCATTGGTGTACTAGGATTAATAGTTGTTGCATTGTTCTGTAACATCGGGTACTATGAGTTCTGGTATCGTAAGGACCCTAAACCTGAGATAGATGTCATGAAACCGTATTTAGAGTTGTACAGGAGAAAATACCGTGGATAACTATGACCGAGATCGAAGGAACACTGAAGATACCGTGCAGACAGCAGTTTTTGTGGCTATAGGTTTAGGTGTTGTTAACGTGATTATCATTGTGTTTATTGGTTTACTCATATTGAAAGGCAGTGTATGGATTCCACAGTAGTAGGACTTGCAACAATTCTTATAATTCTTGGGGTTGCTGGGTTGGTGATGTATAACATCTATCTAAGGTTGACAGAAAACGCAGAGAAATCTAAAGAAAACAAACTTGCAACAGTCACGAATATTGACACAAAAAAGGTGGTACAAGATGAAACAGTTACTAAAACTGATATTGGTAGTCTCAATGATGCTATCGCTAAGTTTGAAGATGACAGCAAGAGCTGACGGCGAGTTCTGTCTTGCTGGTGATCCTTGTAAGCAGATCAAAGCTGACTGTCAGGACATAGTCACAAAGATAGCTGTAGAACGCGCTGACAGGGATAAACTAGAGTCCGATCAGGGTAAAGTTATCCAGGACCAGAATACCCAGATAGCGGTGGTATCCGCTGATCGTGACCAGGTTGAAACTGACCTAGGTAAGTGGTATCATAACCCGCTGTTTCTTGTACCTATCAGTATCGTAGTAGGTGGTATCGGGGCATTGTATTTGGAGCACAGATGAGGACGAAGTCATGAATATATTCAATCTTACACAGACAACAGAAGAACAGCGGATTACTATGGCTTTGGAAAATGCGACTGAGGCTATACAATCCCTGCGTAGGAAATTAGACATCGCTACAGTAGCTTTAAGACAGATCTACTCTGTAGATGATGATGGAGTTGGTGGTTATATCACTGATAAAGCAATAGAGACTTTATCAAGAATTGAGTCAGAAGAGTGATTGCTGTAGGTCTGTTTCATTTACAAACTTGTCTTCTTATGGATGAGTGTATAGTACAGACGTATAAAAACATGCTGTTGTATGGTACAAGTATGGTTAAAATACAATACGATGCTGAGTATACCCCTGTACCAATACCTGCAGTTAATGCATATACCATAAAGCCCCTAAGTATTAATATGATACGTAAGTCTGTTATTGAACAACTGAAAGAATTATATAAAGACCAGGACTATTCCTGGATGGGGTTTAATCCTCTTTTAGATTTAGTAAACAACCCTGAATCGGGATGCAACCATGAGTGGAAACTATACCAAGGATTTACGGACATGTTTGAGTTCTGTACTAAATGCGAGGAGAAACGATGAGCCAGCACAAACCAACCAAGACCAAACATAGCGGGTTTGAAGGGTGAGTAGATTCCTACTCATACTCGGTATTTCAGTAACTATGATTATAATAGCAGTTGCAGTAGTATTATATGCTATTGGTGGTGCTATGTGCTAACCTTCCGTGGCTGGAGGGGTTAGACTGGATTGAGATGGTAATGTCATAAAGACTCATAAGGCATTGTTGATAAACATAGAAGAGATTGAAGACCTTGAAGGTTTTGATCTTGAAGGAGTGTCATGAAGCTTATTATTGCGGGTTCTAGAAACTTAGATCCGAACACGGCCTACGAGTACATTAATGAGATGTGTTTTAAACTGAGGCCCTTAGAGATCGTTTCCGGTAATTCCGGCAACGTTGATGAAGCTGGGAATTTATATGCCTTCAATATCGGCCACAAGCTCACACAATTTAATCCAGACTGGAAGCTACTGGGGAAAGCGGCGGGTCCCATCCGAAACCGCAAAATGGCGGAATACGCTGATGAACTGCTTTTGATCTGGGATGGCGAAAGTCCGGGCTCCAAAAGCATGAAGCATGAGATGGAGAAGCTTGGTAAGCCGATTCATGAAATTATTTGTAAGAGATAAAATCAGGTGAGATCTAAAACGTTTAGCCGTCCTTGGCTGAGGGTTAGTTAGCGTAGGCTAACGCACGTTTAAGTAGCTCGGCGTTGTCTATGAGAACCATCAAGCGATTACAGCCATAGCATAGGAGCCCTCGTACCTTGCCTGTAACGTGATTATGGTCTACACAGAGTGGTCGTTTATCAGTCTCCGGGGTTTTAAAGCAGAGTTTGCATTTACCTTCTTGAATTTTTAACATCAAAATATACTGTTCTGGTTCTAAGTTATATCTTACAAGTCTCATTTTTA
>Ga0302221_10001615_pt1 | contig 14405 bp, 21 predicted proteins | sample II_Palsa_E2_1_FD_193517 | JGI IMG/M metagenome (GOLD analysis project Ga0302221, IMG submission 193517) | Peat permafrost microbial communities from Stordalen Mire near Abisko, Sweden - II_Palsa_E2_1 | ecosystem: Environmental > Terrestrial > Soil > Palsa > Peat permafrost | place: Sweden... | reverse complement strand
CGCTCAATCTGTTAAAATTAGCAAACCTATCTTTACTATTAGCATATTCACGCCCTTTAGTATTTTTCATACTTACTACTTTAGCAAGTAGGTCGTCTTGGTATTTATCGAATTCTTCGTAAGTCATCTTAGTCCCTTCCTTATCAAATCATCTAGTGCTATACGATCTAATTCAGCATCACTAATTTTACGTTTATTTTTATTACGATGGTAACATGCTCTATTAGCTATTCTATGTTTTGAATCAGCTAGGCGTGGTCTGCCAGCGCGAGAGCGCGCACCTCCTTTCACTTTACATCCTCCATTTCCAGCCAATTAGTTTTACTAATAGAAATTTCGCATGGTATTGTAAGTTGAAATGGGCGAGGCAAAGACCCACGCCTAAAATCAATAGGCTCGCTCTCTACGTTAGTTTTATAAAATAATCCAAACTCTAATGCTCTATCTTCAATAACTTCAGCAAGTATACCATCATGAGCTTCAACAAGCAAGTGAGCCCATTTATAAATATTAGTATCATGGAAAGTTTTACCAATACCATGAAACTTAGTTTGATCACTAACAATAGCTTGGGGAAGTTGACTAATTCCCTTGTTGTATGTTTCTTTATCAATACGATCAAAGAAATCCCTCCTTCGCCCATTTGGTGCAATCAAAGAATGAGTTTCATCTATAGCTTTAATTATATCTTTATGAAAAGTTTCTTTTATTTCTGGTTGAAATTTATGGAATGTTTCAAGCAGTGATTTACATTCTTTAATAGGACGTTGTGTCATCATAGCAAGACGATCTTCACGTATATTACGTTCACCTGCGTGTCTTATAATTTTACTCATATGATATCTATCAACACCATCTACCAAAATATTCTTTTTTATATCTTCAGGCTTACAATCATATACCCAAGAGCCAGTAAGTTTATGAATACCTGGATTATCAAATATATCCATATCATAAACGCCGGATAAGACCCTATCAACGCGCGCTTCCGCACCACTAAGATCACACTCTACAAATACATAACCAGGACTAGGTATGAACATACTACGTAAATCTTTACCATAAGTAATACCATCAATAGAGAATCCGTGTTTTCCTATAGTTTGTAAGCTATGACCTAAATTAGGTAAGTTTCCTTTGTCTCCTATTATGAGTTTACCGGACTCCCCATCAAGAGCTAAGTACTGATCTGTTGTTTCTCCGCTTGAAGTTCTACCAGTTTCAGTCCCAGCTAGGTTATACTCACCACGAAAGCGCCCATCAGGGTGAAGTTGGAGTTCAAGTATTTCTATAACTTTGTGAATCTTACGTGCGCCTATAATACTAGCAAGTACGTATGGGCCAGTCGAGGGCGCGCGCTTTGCTTCTCCCCACACCGAAAGTAGCTCAAGCCCCTCTTCATCAAGTTTTATTCTACCAGTTTCTTCACTAGTTTTCATACCACGTACTTTTTCATATCCTAATTCTTCCCACACTGCCCAATCAAGTTGCGTGCGACTATTAGGATTGAAGTATTGGACATTAAGTAGCTTGCGGCATTTTAATATCTGTATGCGATAAAGGCTTTCATATTTAGCAAGTAGTTTAATGCGTTGCATTTCATCTATAAGAATACCCCTATCTTCCATTCGTCTATAGATAGGCATTACTTTTATTAATTGATTATAAATCCAGTCTACGCCAAGTTCTTCTGTCTCAACTATTTGTTGTGTATATATTTGGCTTGTCGCGAGACTATCTTTTGCGTTATATAAGTAGTACCTGTCTCGTTTACTTTTATCGGGATCAAACATTTTTCCTTCGTCTTTGAAGTATGGGAGATCAGTATAGATACTGGTAAGAAAACCGAGGTTTTTAGGCAATTCACAGTACAGTGTACTAGCAGCCAACATAGTATCTCCGATAACGTTTTTGACGACAAATCCCCACCTCTCAAGAATTTTCCAATCGTATTTAATATTTTGATTTACCTTTGGAATAGGACTAGATAGTAGTTTATCAACCAGTTCAAGCAGAAGCGCGCGCGTGTCTCTGTCTATGGAACTATCGACCAAAGGTACACACACAGACTCGAAACCGTCAAAACAAAAACTGATACAAATAGGGATTTGGGCAAAAGTTTCAATATCAAAAACCAAAGCTCTGTTCTCTTGTAGGGTTTTTTGGTAGTGTCGTTCAATAAAAGTTCTGAAAGCAGCAGAACTTCTAGCAACCCACACATTATAAAGATTATCAGGAATTGGTGTATTGAGGGCATTTTTTGTTATTTTGGCAAAATCTATTCTACTAACTATGCGTTGCTTATATTCCTTATTGACGATGGTTGGCCCGAGTATAGGTAAGACTTTCGTATTTGGGTGTAATATATTAAATGGCCCACTAACAGGAAGGACTGAACCACGAAATTTACGTATAGAATTAAGCCCAGTAAGAAAGTTAAAGGACAATTCACCCATAGGTATAAGCAAGTTAGGCTTGAGATCATTAATTTCATCCACCAATAAACTTCCAAAGCTATCCACGAGCGCGCGCGTCTTCGTATGTTCTTTGTCATCTTGTGTAGGTAACTCCTCTTTTATTAGACATGTTCGCCAAAAGTTATTTATATCTAAGCCTACTTCTTTACAAAAAGATTGTATTGTAAAAGCATTAGAACCTGTAAGTGCATAACCGGATTCTAAGTCTGGTTTTGTTGGAGCATCAGCTATGAAGAAAGCTGTTGGATTGGAGGAACCGTGAGCTCGAATCATTGTATCTTTTCGGTTTGCTTAATAATTGGAATATCGAAACATTTTTTACAATTATTACAAAAGAATTTTGGATCTAAAAAAAGTTGTAAAACTATAAGCAGCTCAGATTTACAATGTGGGCACAAAAATTTATTCATGTTTTATCCCCCCTTATCTCTTTAAGCCTAGGTATTACTACATCACTGGCTTCAAAGAATCTTACTTCATCCAAATATTTAATAGTTCGTTTAAATCTATTACTAAGCCATACATTTCTACTATTATCAGTAAAACCACAATCATTGAAGAGTATGACCATGTAGTTTTGTTGTGCTTTGGTGGCCATTTTATAGGTTGGTTGTAGTAGTTTCATTTTTTGCTCATTTAAACTAAAGTGCGCGTCGGTGGCTTTCTTTTACCATAGCGCTGGGCCAGCACGTTTACTCTTATGCCCAGAGTTTTTATTCCGATATTTAGTTCGCGCGCACTTCCCCATTATTTTTACTTAGAACCCAGGCGCACTCTGTCCGTATCCTGCCGGATAGAAAGTATCTATAGTATTTACTAATCTACCATCAACAGTTTGAACATTCCACTGTGCATCAAAAGGTGCATGAAGTAAATTATCAGTATCAAGTTCAAGATCAACCTCATCAGGCTCCATTTTGCCTTCTATAGCAGCATTTAATAAATGAAAATAGGCAACAGGAAAGAATTGTTGATCCCCCAAAAGAGATGCACTCTTTGTTTCTGTATTAAAACATAAGGTGCGCGTTTTATTAGTATATTCACCGTCAGTTATACTAACGTCCAGAAAGTAAGTAAAGCTCTTACCACTAGAGGACTTCTTCGGTCCTTCTATTTTCGACACCTCACACCTATAAATAGCGGAAGGCGCCGTTTTAGTCTGCATTGCATCTGCTGCGGTTAGTTTGACGATAGGCATAGGTTTTCTCTCTTTTTCTCTCTTTTTCTCTCTTTTTACGCTACTTCTTCAATTCTAATCTTTAAATCTTCGGAATAATTCATAATATCAAATACACTATATGGGTAATCATCAATTTGTTCTTTTAATTTTTCTAGTAACACTTCATCAGTAAAAGGAATAGGAGCATCTTTATCTAAATCTTTATAATCTTCTTTATCTACCTCTACCGTGCCTGTTATTGTATATTTTACTTTCACTTTGCTCTTCCTTTCTCTAGTTGCTCCATTACGAATTTATAAAAATCTTTACCAGTTATATCATATTCACCAGGCTTTAACCCGGCAAAGCTAGTGCAAGCTATGTCACTGATGAATTTAACAAAAAATCTTTCCTCCTTTCCAACCATACGGCGACTAAATTCAAATATATGGTCAAAATAAATTTTACAATTCTCTGAGATCTTGTCCCTGAGTGAAAGTTTCTGACCAACCACGATGTTTTCTGCATAAGGCATCTTATTGCCATCCTCATCAACAGGTTTATCGTATTTGTCGATTAGGTGTGCAGTTACTATCATATTAATGGGGAGAGAACGTAAGAAAGAGAGATAAGAGTCAAAACCTGTAGATTCAAATCCATAATCCGCGGGTCCTGCCATTTCCATTGTTCCAATACGCTTACCCACTTGTTTTTCTTTACCATTGTAAGTTGATGTGTGTGTAAGTGGGATAGCATCGAGAATAAGATTTTTACAAAAAGATGTGGCAGAGTCGCCCACATAAGTCTCGTAAGGCGACTTACGGCCTTGTACTTCAGTTAAGAAAAAGTCAAGGTCATCATTTACGCGTTCGTAAAATCCTTTTTCGTTACCAGCTACTTTAGGTGGATAGTAGTCATAGTCTATGAATTCTTTTAAAATCCAAGGACATCCAAGTATCCCGCGAATTCTACCATCTCCATCGAGTACTTTTATTTTTTTACCGGTAGGCCGCCAAGAGCAGGCAGCTGCTGTTTTACCACTATGCTTAGATCCTACGAAAAGAGCTTTAAAATTAGCTTCAGGGTTTAACGTTGAGCAGTTGGGCATTTCGCGCTCCATTTCGGTAAACAATCATCACAAATCCACGCCTCAAGATATTCTTGTAAGTAATTGTGCCATATTTTAGGTTGTAATTTAACAGTTTCTTTATATCTGCCACATTTTTCGCAGAGTAGGTGGCCTTCTTCGTTTGATCTTGTCATTCTACCATCCCTGCACTTTCTTATATGGCACGTCCGGGAGCGCGCGCGCCCATTCCATCAGTGCTTGTGGTTTTTTATCGTGCGCTGTACGTCCTGTCATTTCTTCAAAACATACAGCAAGACAAAAACCGTAACCCATAAATAAATTCAAATCCATTTGCTGTTCTGCTATTGCCATCATTTGTACTACTATACGTTTAGCTATACGGATGCTTTCTTCATTCATCATTTAATATAATTTCCTCCATGTCGTTAGAATTTTCGAGAAATTCTATGGATTGTGTAGGTTCTAGAGTAGAATCTTTAAAAACCCCCGCTACCAAAGCTTGTGCTTTCTGGAAAGTTTTAGCTTTCTCAGAACCCCCGCAGAGATCACACGTTGGCTTAGAAAGTCTTAATTTGTTATTATCAAGAATCATTTCAGCGCCACAAGCTGTGCATTTCGAACGTTTACCATGTAAGTCACCACGTTTTGTAGACGCGGTACAATCAGGATCTGCACACAGATAGTAACCTTTACGTGTGCGTTGTCGTACGTAAGTGTGAGTGTGTTTTAGGGTTGGCATTGTTTTAGTCTTCTATTGTAATATAACAAATAAGACCATCAATACTAGCACCATTATAATCGTAACTACAGTAATACGGTGTTGACCAAACATTATATATATCCTGATTCCGCAAATGGTATATTTTAACTACATTATCCCCATACCCCTTATCTATTAAAATCTGCAAATCTTCAACCATTTTTTTTATTGTCATCTGGGTTTCCTTTTAGTCCGATTTTTTAGCTAATTTACTGGCATATTCTATAGATTCCCTTTGTTCATTAGTAATAGGAATTTTATACGTTGCTTGACCCCCCGGCAATGGAATATTAAGTACTAACCAATCTTGTTTTTTAGTTGGGTTATAAATTTCGTCACCATCACCATCAGTTATCTTTACATATTCATAATCAGTTGAAATAACTACGTTTTTTATTTCCATAAGGCTACCAAGGTCTCCAAACATTAGGTTGTATCTTATAAAGTAAGTGTTCTTTACGCTCGCGCACTTTTTCGTCTCCCTCTTCACATAAAGATCCATACCAACAAAAATGATTTTGTACTTTATCGTAAGTTTTATAAGAACCGGAACAGGAGTTCCACCGGTGGTCGAAGGTTCGCGAAACCAGGGATGTTTTAATATTATGATATATATTGATTAGCTTAGACTTCCATGCGAGCAAGTTAGAGATAGAAAAATTAACTAACTCCCGATACATAGTGTCATCTTTCACTTCTTTACCTAACCTTATATAATTAATCACGAAGGTGGGTATCTTAGATACCAGAGCATAATTTTTGAATTGTATGCTATGCGGATATAACCAATGTGTGCTAAGTTGGACTTTGTGATCGCACACTATTGGCAAACCCTGGAGTGTACCTAATAAGTCTATTCGCCCTTCTAATACGAATAAATTACTATCATCTTCATATATAGCTTCACTAAAACCCACTTCAACGTGCTCTTCACTTATTGGTTGGATGTCTTGTGATCTGTATTTTAGTAGGTAATCTTGAAAACGGGCGCGCACTTTAAAACGCACGTCCTGACTTAACGCAAAGGGGTGCGGGCGGAATTGTAGACATTTGCGACAGCGCGTGCATTCATCAATACCTAAACCTTGAAGCGTGTGATGGGTACTTAAATCACATCCACACTCGCACGTACTTTTATCAGGATCATAAGCGTAGGCTGTTTCTAGCAAAGTATTAAAGTTGTGTTGACCGCGCGCCTTTAGTTTGTATGCTATATCAAGTAATTTATGTCCATAAGTGCCTGCATTCATAGCTTCAGCGCTTTTATCAGCATCAAAGTTAGCTGGTACTAGCCTTAGCACATACTGATTGTACCATTTTTGTGGACATTCCATGTACGTACTTATCTGGCTGGAGTCTAGGATTAGTGTGAACCTTTTGTTATTCATTTTTGGTTAGTTATCCTCGCAATATACTTTAACAAACAAGATTGACCACAGAAGTCTAGTTTTTTAGTTTCAGAATATCCAGTGCTTTCAGGTGGAAAACTAGCGTAGTGACCATTTTCAAAAACCCAAAGCTGGAACCAATGATTAGCCTCATCGCGTTGTTTATCACATTCATCGCACTGAGTTAGTTCGATTGTCATTCGTTTAGATACCTTCCGTGGGAACCTACAAGCGCGCGCTTACAGTCTGCTCTGCTAGTTCTTTAAAGCTAATGCCTGTTCCGCTTTCGACCGACCAATTATTATATACCAAAGGATCTACATTCATTTTTTTCTCTTCAAGCATGTTATACCACCATTCATCAAGTGTGCCTTTAGCTAGTACGTACTCTATAGTTAGGGGATTCTTTTTAATAGCTAAATCTGGATTATAGAATCTAAACTCAAACTGGCGCTCTGTTTCTGCATTCCACTGTCTTTCAAGCACTACCACATTATCACAATAGTGGAAGTCCATTCCGACTCCACCTGCGAGCATGTTGATAATAAGGAATTGTTTGTTGGAATGCTCCCACTCACGCATTATTCGGTCTTTATTTTCAGAATTTGTACCACCGTAAAGTTTATAGCAATTTAGTTCACCACCTAACTTTAGGTATAAGACATCACGCACGCTTTCGTGGTGTATGCCTATAGCATATTTTGTGGCGCTTTCCAGTGCACAGCTTTCCAGGTAGTCAGACGTCCACATTAGTTTCATCATACCGCATATACGTCTTAATTCCATCAATTGATCTGCCATATCCCAGTAAGTAGGATCAGCTTTACCAACTAGTTTTTCTTCTAGTTGGTCTAGTATTTTGTTGTATTGCTTTGCGTAAAGACCCTTATCGGGTTCAATTACAGTAAAGATACGATTGATAGCAGGTAAATCTTTAAAGACATCCTCTTTTTCGCGCCTCAAGAAAAATGGCGCTATGGCTCTTTTGAACGCATCTTTGTGATAAGGCTTTACACGCGACCAACGTCCTTTGTGGTCTTGTTCTAACCATTCGTAGCGGAAGCCTTGGAGTGAAGAGTATCTTTCAGGATTGATTAGATTTAGTGGTACGAAATATTCGTCAGCGCGATTGAGAATTGGAGTACCTGTCAGTAGGATAAGACCACAAGGTTTGTTTGCTGGCAGTAGCTCGATCTTCTCTTTTAACTCTTCAGCTTTCTGTAAAGCGAGCGCGCGCTCATGTTCAGTAGTCGAACTATCATTACCCAAAGCAAGTAGTTTATCATACTTTTCTTGCTCTTTAGGAGCATACTTATCCTTTTCATCATGCTGTTGCTGTACATAGCAGTAGTTTCCGCATTTCGCGCATTTGCTGGACTTGTATAAGACCGCATGTCCTATGCGCTTGTCAAACTTTTGCTTTGCTTCTTCTACCCACACCGTCTGGCAGCGCGCGCACTTGAATTGAATCTCTTTGGAGATTTCACCTGTATTGAGGAATTGCACGAACTCTACTAATGCTTGTGAGCGATTACTTTCAGTATTCTTGAAGCTATGCGCTTCATCCACTATGATTAGCTTAAATGGGATGCGCTTGAGCTTTTCGCGTACTTCAGGTTTACTGAAAGTATCCATTGACATGATATAAGAGCTGAAGCCTGGTGGCACTAAAGACTTTCCACCGATCACGGGAAAGATACCATTAGGCAGGATGTCACACCATACTTTATACTCTCGAATCCACTGCCACAAGTTCGCGCCTTTGACTAATATTAAGCATGGTGTGCGATCTTTATAAGCATTCGCTAGAGCGAGTAGAGCGGTAGGCGTTTTACCTAGGCGCATTTGATCTGCAATGATTACATTAAAGTCGGATTGCAGAATAAATTCTACACCAGTTTCCTGGTAGTTACGGGCTTTCTTCCCGCTACCATCTTTCGAGGTAAAGTTAAGTGTGGAAGTATCTAGCGTGTGCTGAGGGCGCGCGAATGAGTGACCACACGTATAGGTGAATACTTTTTCAGTATCACCAAAAGATATCTCTTCTTTTAGTTTTAAATCTTTATTGCAGATTGGGCATTTGTATGTTAGTTTAGGCATCTGGTAATCCTTTAGTAAAACAGCAAGGCTCTTTATCAAAACGCGTCATTTCACTAGGTTTTATATTAGAGAATCCAACATCTCCTAAATACCAGGCAAGATACCACTGCCAAGTATTGTATATTTTAAGGTATGTGACATTGCAGTGTACGCAACGCACGGTGTGTCTTAGTGTCATTCTAATTCTTTTTTAGGTATTCTATCATATATGTGGGTTCTGGAATAAGTAGCTTTAGGATAGTCTGAAAACTTTATCATATCTTGTAGTTCCTGTTCTGTGTGTGCTTTCAATAGAATACAGTAATACGATGTTAACCAAACAGTATATATCATTTAGGTAATCTCCCCTGCTTTACCATCGTATCAATAGTTAACTTGCGCGCGTCAAGTTCTTTGATTCCTACTTTTACGAAACCCGCAACGCACTTCTCATACTCGCGTTGTAGTTGCATAGCGACCTTGCGTTCAGTCAAGCCGTGTAGTTCCATGAAAGTCCCTAAAGCTAGTTCTTCTGGTTTTTCAACTGCCGATTGCGCGGGCCTACTGGAGGTGAGTCTTTCTTTATCAGCCTGCTTTTTAGCTTTTTCTTCCCGTTCTTTAAAGGCTTCTTTCCGGTAGTCTTTAGAAGTTCGCAAAGCTATACTTACTGAAGCTACACACGCTTCCAGCATTTTCAGATGCTGTAACTTTTGATCGAAGCTCATCGAGCTAATATAGCGCGCGTTTTGAATGCACGCATTATTCTCATTAGTTGTGTCGTTAAGATTTTCGTCAGGCCATGTCATCAGCCGCGAAATATTTAGTAAATCATATTCGCTTTGTTTTATGCTTAGTGTGGCATCTTGGTCTTGGGAAAGTTGACGCGCTGCTATTTCACAGCGCGCATGGATAAGAATCAGGCTTGACAATGGCAAGTTATCTTCAACTAACCGATCGTGACAAAGCTGCATTTCTCGCGCATGTAGTGGTAAGCCGCATTTTGAGCACGCACGGTGTTCATGGCATGTTCGGTGACCGAGGTCGCGTGACTCTTGCCCTAGTGGTTTTTCACATACGATACATTGAGTGAATGCGAACTTGAGTAGGTTCGACTGTGGTTGTGGTGATGTGCTCATTGTGTTTTTCCTTTTTCCAAAATACGATATTGACTACGCCCTACTTTAGCTTTATTTCAATCCGCATAAAGTAGGGAATAGTCAAGGCCGTCGGCGCCGTGCAGTGTTAATTGTTACATATCAAATACCTCTACTTTCTCGAATCAAAGCAGATTCGTTTAGCGGCTCTGCTCATAACAAAGCCGCCTAAGAAGCTACTTGGTTTGCTCGAGCTACTCGGTTTGCTCGAAATGTTCCTGTAGTGCTTTAATAGGTTGACGGCGCGCTTTTCTTTTCTCGCGTTGTGTTTCGATATCGACCATTGCGGCCGCATGTGCAGCTTGCAGTTCTGCGATTTGTTGAAGTTTTTGTTGCGTCATTAAGCGTTGCTGTTCGTAAGGGCTTTCGTCGTCGTCTTCCACAAGGTCCAACAAGTATTCGATGTCCTGATAGACAAGCCGTTTACTTGTTGGATCTTTGTAGATTGCTTCCAGCTTCGGAATTGTGTAACCGCGTTGCTTTGCGGTGTAGGCGGTTTCCATGTCCATTTCCTGGATAAGATCAAGTAGATACACGCAATCTTCTTTGTTTAGTTCTACGTATAGTTGTTTTGGCATTTTGGTTCCTTTGCTTCTGGTTCCTTTTCTTCTCTTAGTCGGGATACTTTACTAAATGTTCTTCGTGAAGTTTATCAATTTTTTGTTTGGCGTACTTGTATGCTGCGATTATTGCGCTTTCACGCGTCTTGTGACCAGTGTTAGCTAGTTGCTTATCGTTGTATCTTAGGATATCACGAAAAGCATTAAAAGCATTCCCGCGTATCAGATCACATTCAGAATGTAACTTTTCTAAATCCTGTTTTGCTATTTCGATGATTTGGTCAATCAAACCCTGTTGGATCAGATCGAGCAAATCTTGATTTTCTTCGTGCGTCATTTTCTTTCATCCTTTCGTCTGTCATCATAATAAGCATTTAGCTTTGCGAATCCGATTTCCATTGTGCGAATCGTGATACTGTCCGCGCCTTGCTCTTTTAGTTTCTCTAGGACGCGATACTGATTTTCCAAGCGCGCACGCCTTAGTTCCTCGGGGGACTTGTAATATTTTTTCTTCGATCTTCTTAACTTTTTACCCGCAGTTGAGGCGCGCGCGCCTGGTAAGAATCCTCCGAATGGCATTTTAGTTTTTCTCCTAGCTTTTCTACTTTTCGTTTTGCCGCATCACCCTGTGTACGCGTTGTGGACAGCACGGTCGGGTTGCGCGGAGAGCACGTTATGGTCCTAGTATAGGCGTATCTGGGAACACTGTCAAGGGCTTTATTCGCTTTAGAATCAGACACTTAGCTCTTTTCTTGACCTTCGGGGGACCTCCAGGGGGTATGTCACCCTGTCGCTAGACGACCTAACTCATTGAAACTAAAGGACTTACCACTGTAAACTTACTTTACATTTTTAGGTGGAAGGGTGTGGTTTTTTTGTTTTTATATTTTTTTTATACATCTATATATTAGAAAAAATTACACACTGCCGTGAGGCCCACCCCTCGACTATACCTACGTATAAAATTCTCGGGAAAACTGACAAGTCCTTTGCTTTCAACGGCTTAGCCCCCTTGCCCCCCTTCCCAACCGTGACTTAAGCGCAAACTAATCATGATAAAGTATGTAAAAAATATGTTGTCTACTTCGTGTACACAGGGGGGAGCCCGTGAAATTTTATTTTTTCTTGCACTTTTCTTCTTTTCGCGCCAAAAAACTTTTGACATCACGGTCGGGGAATGGTAGTATCAGAGCACGTGGAGCTACAATGTATATACCTATAGTGACGCGTCGGACTCGCCGGATTTGGCGTGCGCTCTTGACGAGAATAAAGTAGACTGGAGGCTTGACAATGACATCAGTCTACGCTACACTTAATATAGATGCTGGCCGCGCTGAGAACCTGGCGCGAGTCCTAAACAATACTCAACCGAGACGGCCGCGCCGTCCAAAAAAGGATACTCAAATGACACCTACGACGAATGAAGACAAACAGAAGCCCGTCAAGACCGCCCAGGTCACCGTTTTTGATTTGCAGTCTTTTGACGACGTGAAGCTGGTTCGGCACTTCTATCTCGCAGATTTGCCTGCGAAACCCACCACCGTGCATGAAGCCCTCGCGTTAGTCGGAAATGACACAGGAAAATTGCTCGACCTGATCCACCAGGGCCTTATTGACCAAACTATCGAAACAGCGAAACAGGATCTTTCGACTTTTTACGTCGTCGGCGAACCTGACGAAGACGGTAAAACGCCCGAACCCTCGCTTTACGTCGGCACGCCGTTGAGCGAGGAAAAGGGAAAGTCAATCAATGCGATGGTCCTGAACTTTGCCAAAACCGCATTCGGCTACCGTAAAGATGCGGGCAAAGAAAAGAAGCGCGAGGCGAAGGAAAAGGCCGCCCAACTTATTCGTGATACGCCGGCGATTCTGAAAAGTCTGGTTGACGGGCAGTAGTCAGTTTCACGTGAAACAGTAAAACAGTAAAACACAGGGCTTGACATTTGTTAGGTCCTGTGTTATTCTTTTAATAGAGGATTTAATAATCATGGAACCATTCGAAATTTGCGTCAACGATATCCAGGCGTGGATAAAAAATAACGCACAAGGATCTTGTAGTGTTTATGTTTTTTCTGTACGCTATGTCATGACCGGTTGGCTAGATAATAACCAATGGTCATTTGAATAAACTCGAGGTCTTGACAATCCTGTTTTTTTTTTTGATATACTTGATTCATGGAACTATATGAAGTAACCCTCACTAGACACGGAAAGCAAATCACACTTGTAATGCGAGGCGATGATTATAGACAATCAGTTAAGATTGATAAAGGCTGTAATGCTCGAATCAAATATGGTTCTGGCGCGATGTGGTACTTAGTATCCATAGTACCGCAACTTATTCGCAACACCCCGGGCTCGCTTTGACTGTTGTATCCTAATTGGGGAGGCCTGAAAGTTAACAAACTATTCGCCCTGTGTTCGCTTTTTTATTGGTAGACTTGATAGTGAAAGGTAGGCTTCACAATGAACTACGAAACGAAAGAACGCGCGATTGAAGTAGCACTCAAAATGAACAAAGATCACGGCTATGCGGATGCTTGGCCTGTTCAGAATGAGTGTGGCGTCTTTACTGTCGTGCGAGCTTATTGCATACAGTCTTGGTTGCTTGCACACTCCGGGCGTAAACTTCTGAGCCTGGGAGAAATCGCAATGCTAAGGCTTGTGAACGATTAGTACTATTAATACTACAAGTACTAGCCGGGGATGGACTCCCCCAACGGCTAGTACTTTAGTCCTAAAGCGGCCCTGCAGCGAAGTAGATAGAAGTAGATAGAAGTAGATAGAAGTAGATAGAAAGGGATATATGAACTGTGAACACGAATTTATGTTTTTACGTCAAGAAACAGAAGAAGTAACTTGGCATTGTTTTAAAACATATGATATTTTCTTTTGTAAGAAGTGTTTAGAGGTGGTAAAGCGGCTCTGCGGGGCTAGCAGAGAAATACGTTCATGACAACTAAACTACACTTGGTATGAAAGAGTTTTATGAACTTTCTTTTCTGGAGTGAGGAAATGTCTAAACTCTCTGCGCGCGAAATAAAAAACATTGTAGAAAAAGAACTCTCGACTTTTGAGGAGCGTGCGCTCGCGCGGCGGGCCAGGCAGCTAAAACAGAACGCGCGAAAAATAGAATATAATAAAAAAGAAAAACTAATTCAACAGGGTCTTTTAGATCCCCCCGCCGAGCGTCGCTCTAACTACCTTCCACAGCCATGCACTTTAAGTCAACCCCCTCATTCTAAGCAACTTCCTTAGCTTGCTTGACTCTCTCACGCTCTGCTAAACTACCCCTGTGCCGAAGGTCCATACGGAAACTCAACAATTATCTTTGTATCAAACACACGATTATGCTTTAACAAGGATAGCTGAGAGTCCCTTACACGCCCTAAAAAGACAAAAGTATGTAAAAAGAAATGCCTCTAATCAAACCAGAGATACAGAAAATACTGCGCGCGAGCGGTCTTGATGTCTCAGAGCCAAGTGAAGCGCCCGTTGGTTCTATAAGTGAGAAGCTAGATAATGCAGGTTTGTCGAAAGATGAACTTGCAGAAGAACTTTCCATTATTATTAAATCTAGTGGTAATGAGTCTTTAAGACTGCGCGCGATCGAGAGTGCCCTGAAAGCGCACGGTGTACTTAAAGAAAATCAACCTATTACTGTTCCATCTTTTACTGTTATAATTAAAAATAGTGCAGCAGCGAGTGATGAAACTACTACTGATACTACTAATCTAA
>Ga0302221_10001614_pt1 | contig 14414 bp, 9 predicted proteins | sample II_Palsa_E2_1_FD_193517 | JGI IMG/M metagenome (GOLD analysis project Ga0302221, IMG submission 193517) | Peat permafrost microbial communities from Stordalen Mire near Abisko, Sweden - II_Palsa_E2_1 | ecosystem: Environmental > Terrestrial > Soil > Palsa > Peat permafrost | place: Sweden... | reverse complement strand
CATCAACACAATCTATGGGTCGGTACGGAAGCCGGGCCGATGGGGTTTGGGCTGTACCTCAAACATGGATTCAAGCAGGTCGGCTGGTTCGAAGTCACCGTACATGGTGTAGAGAATCGTTTCCCTGTCTTGAGGCTAGAGTACCCTATTTGAAGGGCAAGGCGTGAGAATAACCCTCAAAGATAATGTACTCTAAACGACTAAATGCTCTTAGAATCCCTCCGAAAGCCACCTTCCAGATTCATTTCACCTCATCGACAGATAAGCACTTTGACTGAATGTTACGCTATCAACCTCCCTGATAGTCCCAGCAATGGAGTCATACTTCTTCAAGAGATCCTTGATCCTGCCATCCCACTTGCAAGCTGCTTTTGTCAACATTTCTGCGGATCTGCCGTCCTTTGTTTTCTGACCCCTTTTGAAACTGGAATGAGTTAGGACGGCTTTCAGGATCAGCTTGTCTCCCCAGTCCCCTGCGTAGTGAACTGCCGCCCACCCCTTTTCTCCCACTACAGTGCAGTCTACATCTGCTCTTCTGAGCAGAACCTGAGCACACTCTTTACTCTTATGAGCGCATGCCTCCAGAAGTGGGGTATTGCCTTTTGCATTCAACCTTGTGACCGCGCTGGGATCTGAGGTCAAACTCAAAAGCTTCTCGAGTGTGAAAGCCTCGTTATTCATACAGGCTTTATGAAGTGGCGAGTTGCCTGCATTGTCTGTGATTGTGAGATCGGCTCCATTCTCTGCCAGGATCTGAAGGCAAGCTGGCGAAGAAAGGAGTCCGAAGACTGGGGTCCGACCATTATCGTCTTGAGCATCGAGGAAAAACCTTCCGAGGCTAGACAAAACAGACACAATCTGAACTTTCTCATCCTCTCGAGTACATATGCCGGGATAGTGAAGCGGAATCTGCTGGTCCTCTTGTTTTGCGTTTGGATCCGCATGATTGTCAAGAAGTAGTTTGACGCATGCACTGGATCCATAGGCCGCAATGTGCAATGGGGTCTCCTTCCACCGATCTTCTTTATTGATGTCAAGCTTTTTCTTATTTTTCTTCCATATCTCTAGGACATATGAGAGGACCTCGGATCTCTTCGACTCGGCGGCGATGTGAATCGCGTTCCTCTGCATTGGGGAAAGGATGAAGGGATCTGCATTGTTCTTTATAAGGATCTTCATCATTTCCTTGCGCCCTGTGAATGCTGCCCAGTGGAAAGGCGGCCAACCCCACTTTTCGTCAGGCTGGTTGATCAAGTCCAGGATCACCTTCCGAGCTGAAGACACTTTTCCAGCAGTGGTCCGGAACATCTCAACGATGTCTGCATACAACGGGGATGTCTTTGCTTCTGCGCGCCGCCATATAGACCAGTTGTTTCCTGCGGGTTGATTGTTTGCATCGTCGACAAAATCGAGCAGGTCTTGCAAGCTTGGAAGTGTATTATCTGCGACATCGTATAGCTCAAGGACGGCATTGTGTATTGATGAGAAACCAAAGTCGATCATATAAGTTTCGTAAGCAGGGAATGCCTTCATTATCTGTTGTTCAACATCGTTTGAATCGATTGCTAATGCCCTTAGAATTGCGAAATCGACTGGCTTCCTGTCACGAACTTTCGTTAGCAAACTGGTCGGAAAGTGGGAGCTTGAGCTTGCACACCGAGTTCCGACCTCTCCAACCTCAGTATCTGCCCCAAGAGTACGGAGGTACCGGACAATATCTAATCGGCCCCAATATGCTGCGCTCTAGACAACCAGTAAGTGATGCCCCGTTGGCTTCGACGGATTTGACTTACATGCAAGAGAGACCATCCGTCTGGCGAGGTATCGAATTGAGTCGCTGCCCCGGACTCAATGCAAGCTTTTAGGTTTTTTAAGTCCCCATGTTTGACGTATGTCATCGAGTCGGAGTTCTCTGGGATGGAACGGTAAGTGTTAAGGTGGTGCTTCATTTTCCAACTCCGAGAGCTCACAAGAATCGCCAGAGCTCGACAGAAGCTCGCTGACGGAAGCACCAGCTTTTTGATGCGCGGGGGCGCTGTTCTTTGGCATGTGGATACTGAACATTTCCGCCTTGGTCGAGTTAGAACTCTGAAAACAGTCACTCGGAGGTTCAGCGAGAGCTGTGGTGTGCTGTCAAGCTCAGAGTGGCAACTGCAATAGCAGTCGAATGAGCACGACCTGCGACTAAATCCCATACCATGTGGGCTTTCAGGACCATGGACATGAAGCTGACTTGTTGAGATACTGCCCAGGAATTCTGGTTCCGAAGCGGAAGGAGCGGGTTCCAGCTTTGCCGTAAGCGCTGCATTTGTGTCACCGGGGGGCAGATCCATGACAAGGTCGATCGCACCAACTTCATCCTGTGTACTGCTACAAAATTGCAAGAGCTGAGGTTCTTGACTACATCCTAGGAGGAATCCGCCTCTACGTACGTCTTAAGGTCAGGGAGCTCAAACTATTCTTGCAAAAGAACCCACTTACGCGAATAAAAGGAGAACAAGGTTGTTCAAACTTGAACTATGATCTCTGATCCGATTTCGAAGTTTATGGAGCTCCGTTTGAGCTTGCAGCCATCTTAATCGCCTGACGGCAGATAGTCCCGTTTCCTTTATGCGCTCGAGTTCAGTCTGTAACTTGAGGACAGTGAAGGCTGCATCTTGCAATTGCGATTGCAAAGCTTCTCGCAGGTCGTCTGCTATGCAATTCCGTCGGGCTCTCCGTTGATGGCCGAGCAATCCTTCAAGTCCTTGGAGAAAAGCGAAGAGTGATTCCACATCTCGGGCGAGGTCCGCCAGGTCGTTATCGCCACATTTGAAGTCTTTAATAGCCCGCAAGGTCGTCCGACACGCCTTGGTCAAGCTTACCAGCGATGCTACTAACTGAATAGCCGTAACGGGATCCATTTTGGTACCCAAGTTCTAGGAGGAGACAAACCATCGAATTTGGGGGCGAAGTGTTGGGACTTGGCAGTATATGTTCGTTCGGGAGGCTTCCCGGGGCAGCCGTTGCTTTCCCACAGCCACCGCCCAGCTGTGAGGCATGAATGCTTTGGAGAGCGGACATGCGGTAGGATATAAACGTTAGCTGATTCTGGAGACCGATCCGGCCGAGCCATCCCGGCAAACAAATCATACGGATGATTCCAATATTTTCTGGCCAGCCCCCATGAGGGATTAATGGGAGCTCGAGGGAGAGGAGCAGCACTTCGTGGCAAGCGTGGCTGTTGCTATAGACCGCCCCGTTTCGCCCGTGAAGTTTTGGTGTAAGATCCTGTAAAATGCAGTGGAGAGCCAGCCATGTTTCAGATCACGAGAAGAGACTGGCCACCCCTCACGATGCCTTGCCGTTACTCCACGCGTACTGTGACAGGAAACAAGACAAGAACTATTGAGGCTGTGCTGAGTACGCAGTAAGCGCATCTCCTGATTGCCATGACGATGAATCTCGGAATTCGAGTCGCTCGAATTATCCTTCAGGTCATAGTGCGAGCCATCTCATCAAAGTGGCAATTTGGGCATCTATCTGCAGTCCACAACTACTATCGTATGCTCAGTTCGGCTTAAAATGGTACTATGAAGCAAACGGTAGGAAATACCTGTCAGATTCTAACCAGGGATAGGGACTGCTCGCCAGAATTCCGGTTTTCTTTCATCACTTCCATATTGATTGGGGTTCACTGTTAAGGTTACACAACGTGGTGTGGCGCGTGCCTTCGTCTCCCCAAAATTGTTACCCCTGAACACATGCTTCGCCACTGACATTGCTATCGGTGTGGTGGTACAAGAACAGCGTGCGCCTCCTAGGCTCTCAATCAACTAAGACGGAGCGCCTCGCTTAGCCCTAACCGAATTCCCGCGCCAAAGCACGCTCCGCACCAAAGCACGCTTATTTTGCAGTACACCATTAACTTCAAAAATTAATTACTAAATAACCACATGTCCGTTTGTTTTAAAATTAAAAATGGGAATAGAATTAATTAAGATCTTAATATTATATAGTTCAGAATTTTATCTAAAGTATTACGGCAGCCTAATTATACGCGTGCTTGAATTCCCCGCTACGACCCCCCCTTTAGCGTACTCTTATAATTACTCCACCACCATAGTTTTTATAGGCGCTTTATATCGTGGTCTTGCTGGCATAAATACCTTATACTATTTTAATACGATCGGAATAATTATTTTAGTCTTGATTCCAGTATAAACGACTTTTCCCTTCAATAATTTTTTCGCCACTTTATTTACCATATCCAGTTTCTTTACAAGCTATTTTTCAGTAGTCTTAGCACGTCTTTCCTTCGTTCTTTTTACTCGTTCCTAAGTCTCTTATTTTCTTTTAAGGATATTCGTAACTCGTTTAATCTTATAATTAAATTTAGCTTATTCCTTAGCTATCTTAATCGCCTTCTTTTATTATTAATACTTTCTAGTCTTTATGACCTAACCAGGTAAGTAATAATTAATTATATTTTTATTTGGCTGGCCTGCTAAGTTTAAATAAATATCTTATCGATTCTTTTTTTTTTTTAAAGAATAATAGTCTTAAATAAGTTCTTATTTTTATATTTTAAGATAATAACACGGGAGGATAAATAAAGGATTATGGCGAAGAGGATCTTGACTTTATCGATAATTAATTTTTTTTTATATATAGCTTAAAATTAATATATCGCCTTTAAGGTCTTTGGAGTTTATAATCCAGAGGTCTTTTATAATATTAAAGATATCGGGCAGGTTATTTTTTTAATAATATAACTCCCGTTAATTAACTATATCCCCGTTTTTTAAAAAATATACTTAATATTTTATTCCATAAAAACTTAATCCTATATCTTTTTAAATATTTTTTAAAAGAAATTTTTTAATATAATAATATGTCTTAATGATTTATCTATTAAATAATTTAATTCAATAAAATAATAAATTAATAATAACTAAAAGAATCCGACGTCAAATGACTAAAAACATTAAGTCATATAAGGAAATAAAATTAATAAAATAATCCCGTAAATATTAGTCTAGTCAATAAATTCTATATTAATATAACTTAAATATCCATTAATAATAAGAAGATATTTTTAAGTTTTATATAAAGATTTAGTATAACGTTTAAAGACTTACTTAAATTATATTAGTCTAATTATATTATTCGATTACCCGTTACTTAAAGTTATAAAATATATCTTGGAATTAATTATAATATTATTTATTTAAGTATTTATTAAATTATCTGATTTATTCTTATAAATAAGAAGTAATAATATTTATTTCCCGATCACTAAGATATAGACTAAAATCAAGATAAATTCCCGGTTTTTATCTTGCTTTACTTTAGTAATTTATCTTGATTTAAAAACTTTCCTTATTATAACTCTCTTTAAAGATTAATTAAATCCTATTAAAAATTTCTTTTTATTAAAATTATATATATTTTTGGCCATAATTTAATATTTTTTTTAATTATTATAATAAGTTAAAGAAATCAAGTAAATTAATATATATTCTAAATAATATATACACAAAATAATAATAAAAAATTAATTAATAATATTAAAGAATAATTAAAATATAAAAATATACTCGACACTAGTATATAAGTTATTAATATTATAGAGATATAAACTTTTTAATCTAATTCCATAACGCTTAATAAATTACCTTATCTAGTTCTTATTAATCTTTTTTTTCTTGAGTTCTTATATAAAATTCTTGATAATATAATTGGTAAAAGATATTCCCCGATCGGTAAAAATATTAATTTAATGGATTAATACTTTCTCTTGCTTAATAATAAGGCATTAATGCCAGAATAAATTAATATTCTTCTTTAACTTAGTAAGGTCTTTGATTTATCGAGAGACCATACTACGTGAGCAACCATAATAATTAGCTATATTTTTATAATATACGAACTCCCCTCTTTAAATTACGGCCACTGCCTTGTCGATACAAAGTGTTTTGGCATAAATATCGCGTATTTTATGGTGGTTGGTGAAACGCGTTCAAGCGTGTTTTGGTGCGGAGCGTGCTTTGGCGCGGGAATTCGGTTACCTAACCTTGTATTTTAGGATGCAACTCGCAGGCAGGGCTTGGAGGGGATGGAATGGATGCAATAGGAGAGATGGTCGGAACATCCTTTTTTGGATCCAGCACTGCGCCCAAAACGCCCAAGACGCCCAATACTCGCACCTGCCCTAGTTATACGGCTTGGAGCCATGTGGTCTTTTCCCCTTCAAACTGGACTGGAGCTGAGCTGGAGGGGGAAGCTTTTATCTCTTAACTTATATCTCCTGATAGAGATTTCAATATCTCTGTAGAGTTTGTAACAAATCCGATTACTAAATCCACTTCAAATTAACCAGAATTTTCATTAAGCACTCCTCTTGCACACTCACAATTAGCATTCATTTTGACCATCTGCGTTGCACTATATAGCACATATTAGCTTCACTCAACAAACTCCAAATTCAGAACGAGAAAATCTCACAATGAGGGGCTTGTAGTCGCCGTAAGGTCGTTAACCAATATAACATCTAGTCCCTAAAGAAATTAGTCCGCGCACTATTATCATCACGTAGCTATTACCCTTGAAAAAGCGTCACTCATGGTTCCCCACTATTAGGAGAATACAAGTCAGTAAGCTACGGGCCAGTTGGGAGCTGGACAGCTGTCCTACCACACATTGGTCTGTATTCACTCCGGCGAAGAATAAGGTGGTAATGTTGCGTTCATTCAAATGCTTGTTTAGTAACGATTCACTGCTCCAAAGTCCACTCAACCGATCTAGTGGGAACTTGTTAGCGCCCGACTCTTCCTGCATTCGGCAGAGCTCTTGCTTTTGTAGAAGTGCATGTCAGCCCCTTCGTTCAAGCCTGATAATTGAAAATTGAGGAGTGTACTCCAGGCTTGAGCATTCCAAGAGCCACGCATGAGTTTCCGTCCTGCATTGATGCCATCGATTCTACCCAAATTATCTCCAAAATTCTCTGAAAAATTAATCCTGATCAGCTTTTGGGCGTGAATTTGAGAAGTTTGAAAATAGCATACTCAATTTATTGTCGGTCCCAGCGCTAGAGTAGCCGTCAATAAAGCTAGGAGGCATGCTCTGAAGATCATTTTCATCCAAACCCCACTTTGATTTTGTCAGTCCTAAACTTATACAAAGGCGAGGGGATGCTGAAGCAACATAACCTCTGTCCATAATATTTGTATTCCTGCTATTCGAAATCTTCTTATGACGTCTGTCAAAGCGGGGACTATCGCGCGCCCCTCTACCGCGGTTGGTATAATACTTGGGTGAAGAAAATAATCTTCAACTGTCAATGCTGACAAAACAGACATCTCTCAACTAGAACTCAACTTACTTTGCATGTCAATAACCACCACTGCCGTTTTCTGGGGGTCGATGATTATCCTCTTGCGTGAACCAGTCATTGGAATAGTAATAGTTTTACTCGACATCGAGATTTTCCTCGTAAGATCGTATATGCCAGTAGGACTAATCTTCCAACTGGTAATAGTTAATTCGAAGTTATCAAAATATCAATCCCTAAGGGAAAGCCACCTACAAGTTGTCGGTGTTTCCAACAGTGAATACTTCATCAAATCCATTTTCTTGTAAGTTATTAAGTGTGTGATACTGTATATTAGCAGCGAAAATACAATTTATTACTACTGATAGTAGTTGAAGTAAGATTATCGTTCGCATCTTTGCTTTTTTTTTGGATGTCTGAGGTTCGAGGCCTTCTTAAGAATATAGTCTCTTCGTTTGCAACTCGAGGGTACTATTAGTCCATGTAAAAGATGCTTTGAATTCTTCTCAACCTCAGAGTGGAGTCACCTTAGATGACTAGACTAGATTAAAAATGTTAACGGAGTACTTCCAGGAGGGGTGCAAAGCGCCGGAATTTATAATTCCGGACTCGTGCTTACTAAGACTCTTCGGGTCAGAAAAAACTATCCGAAATTGGCACGTGCGCGAACTCCAAAAAGTACCTTCTTTAACACACATTTCTGCAGGAATAGAAGACAATTAAGAAAAAATAGGGGCATCTAACCTTTGACGAGTTACAGTAAGTCACCAGAAGCTTTTTGGTTCGATTTATTGAGGAGGTAAAGACTGATATTGTGATATTGTTTGAGGTCTCCAAAATCGTCCATTTTTTTCTGACCCGAAGAGCTAAGTTAGTAGATCCAACAACCGGACCCACTAGGCCTCGAGCTTATTATTGGCCCCGAAGTCAGTGCCATTCACGAATCTTTTTTATTTTTGACATTTGCGTTTGTAGAAAACCTACTTAGGCCAAAGAGGTAAACTATTTCTCCTTTTAAAATCACTGAGTTCCCGGTATTTAATTTAGGACTGTCTTGGACCGTGTATACCGGATCTAAAACCGTTAAATTCTGCTAAGCTTTAAAATTTCAAGTTTTGGACCAATTCTAATATGGTCTTAATCAACGTGCACATTGTGATGCTCTTCTCCAAACTCCTCGAACCGAGCGAACCGCTCATAAATCCAACCTCTAAGCTGGGCCAAAGACTGCATATATACACTTGATCTAAATCGACAAAGTCACGATAAATAACCCTGCAGAATAGAATCGAGATTGGAGTCTATGCTTCACACCAGCATAGAATCGAGATTGGAGTCTATGCTTCACACCAGCATTTGCTGAATGTGGTTAATGCAATGATCTAGAGTGATTGTGTTATTAATATCAGAGTTCAACCTTGGCTCCAAGAGACTTACCACGATGCCCACTAGTTAAGTAGTTCAATTCATCGGGGCAATGCTCCCTGTCAAGAGTTTTCTGTGATCGTTCTGTCGTATTGGTGGTCAGCCGAGTATCATGCTCTATCGAGGAACTTCCTTACCAGGGATTGCAATATATGGAGCACGTCAATACTGAGAGACAGCTATTAGTAAAAGCGCCCATACTTGATTTAAAGATGATCTTACCTTACAATATACCCCCATTTAGGATGGCTAAAGACACTATGGTTCTCACCCCACGTACTCCGCACTTCGTTCTCTGTGAATGAGGAATAACAGCCTGGTTATTAATAAGAGGGCTATTTAAGGTTTGAAGTAGGTATCGATCTTTGGTGAGATGCTCCCATACCTTATCCATCTCTTTTCTGGGATCGCTTGTATTGAGGCTCGCTGGAATCAAAATCCGGGTAAACACTCCCTTTGTCGTGGAATTTTGGTCCACCACAGAACTTCACCTTTTTCAACCCATGTATGGCTTGGCGGGTCCTAAGAATATAGGTTTGGCAGAGAATCTAGGGCTAGAACTCCAAGGTTGAAATACTCACCAGATTCTGTCCGGAAACCGGTTGCATAGTCCCCTAAACTGGCTTGGATATAAACCTGTAAAAAGCAAAAGAAGCGACAGTGCTCCAAAGAATTCCGTGAGAGATGATGGAAGGAGAATCTACGAAGGAAAACAGTTTCTAGGCCTCTCGTTGGGGATTTTGCTAATAAGCCCTTCTGGCTCTTTTTCTGGGTCATTGATATTGATTGGTATGCAAGAACCCGAGGGTTCTTGAAAATGTAGGCCATTGTTATCCTGCCAAGACCTCGAATTGTATAGAGCAAGTTGAAACCTCGATGTGCAATCACCAAACAAGGGAGTACTGGAATAGCTACTACGAAGGCTTTCACGGCGATCTTACTTAAGCCGTTTAAGCACCTCATGGCTTATCAATTATCCGTTCGCGGCTAGGTGGAATTGAATCCTTTCACGGACCAATTTTCACGGAAATCATGGAATCAGCATCAGGTACTGCTCCCCACCCAGATCCGGAAAACTTTGCGATTCCCAGCGGAAAAGGGGCCACAGGACTCTACTGGAGAAAACATCGTAGGCAATCTTTTTAATTTTCAATTTGCCGTTATCATTTGAGTTCCTAGATCGAATCGCGGGCACGAGGCAGACCAGATTTGATCAATTTTGATTCCGGCAATCGCAACTGCAAGATTATTCCCCTGCAACACATTGAAATCGAAGTTATTGATTATCTGAAATCGGCTGTCATATGATTAAATTTCTTGGCTATGACTAAAGGGGCAGATTACTTGTTACTTCCCACTCCACTTATGGTTCTTTTACTCTTTTCAGTTTCCCAATGAGGAGAAATTGAAGTGACACGACCTGCGCCTGTACTTCATGCCTTTTCCTGCGCATCTATCCACGTTACCAATTTTTCATAATTTTTGCAGGTATGCAAAGTGCCCCATCCACTTGCCAATCCAATCTCGTTAATTGTTTCCCCATCCATGTCCAAAGTAGGTTCCAGAGTTGGGTCTGCATAGCACATCAAAGCATTTCGTATAATCTCTAGGCAGTGTCCAAAGTGTCCACCAATTGTGTAATGACCCCCGGTTCCGGGGAATGCATTGTCGAGAACCGATGGTCCATTGTTTCGAAGAGAATTCCAAGCAAAATAGATTACGTAACTTTTAATTTTCAATATTCAATCCAAGATTTCATAAAGATACAGACTTACGTGCAATGCAATTGATGAAAACCGGCGATGGAATACATTTGCCTCGATGCACCCTCTGGCCATGAGGGCTGGAGACCTTTTTGAATAGGGTTCTCGACCCATATGAATCCTGTTTCATGCAATGAGCAGAGGCTTGCGTAAATACGCTGTGCAGAAAAAAACTCACTAGAATTCATAGATGCCCATGCAATAGCACTTTCGCTGTCATTTCTCTCAACAGAAAATCGTGGATCTTCCTTCCATGATGATTTGACTATGGAGTTGGTAACATCTATACACAGAAACTCGAAAGTCAGCGGCGAAGTCTCCGTATCATTGCGAAAACGTACATTGCGGGATACCAGGCGTTGGAGGCATTCCATCGCTACGAGGGAACCAAAACAACAACGAAAGACAAGCTAATGCCCCGAGTAAGAAGAATATAGTATTATAGAAATAGGTTTTTGAGGAGTTTCTGCGAGTCGATTCTTCTTGTCCATATCCACTAATCGCAAGGTCAATTACTAGTATTAGAAATGACTCTCAACAAATGACTCGCACCTTAATTCCAAGGGCTCCTTCTGGTCCACAGCCACATAATTCTGGGAAGGGACTGGCAACAACCATTTTTGTGTATCTCTCGAGGGCATTTTGAAGTTGTCTTTCTTATTGCGAATTATTTTAGTAGGCCTCGGACAGAATGGAGTGCAATATTGACATGCTCAACGCACTCCCGATAGGATCTTAAAACAGTTCATTCAAGGTTCTGTTATCAGCGATTCTGTAGGCAGTTCAGCGATAATGCCAGTTCCGATGCTCGGAAAAGCAAATCCGCAGCACCCCTTAAGGAGCAGTTCCTGATTAAGCGAGCTCCGGTACTCCGCAACCACACTTCTCAGACCGCAGATCAGCTTACTGAATGTCGACAAAGAACTATACCTAGCTGTTTGGTACTTCTTTTATCTCGGATTCTAATTGCTCACAACATAATTTGAATGCCATTTCATGTGTTTGAAAGAGGGAGATGTGCTTAGGTTGTCTGTAAAAACTCTTTTAATTTGTATTGCTGATAATGAGCCCCAAATCCTAGCTTAAATTCTCGAGTAACAGGTTGAGTAGTTTAGGGTGACAATAGTGCCCACATCGTCCAAAGGATGCCACTCCTCTCCCGTCAATGTGTTCAAGCAGTGATTTGCGTGATCGATATCCATCAATCTCCCCGGAATTCCCAAGCTTGTATTCATCAGTATTCGTGTCATTTGGAGGAAAGTGTACCGGCAGTGCCAAATGTGATAATCCCAATCCCAAAAAAGTTTTTCTGTCTCCCCTCTTGCAGCTTCCTCCTGGGAAACGTCTTGTGTCCCTTCGTCGTCCACATACCACTTGGATTTCTTTAACCGAAACTCTTCCTGAAGTTTTTCATCATAACACTGAGCAGGAACCCATTCGTACAGAATCAGATCGAATCGACAACCATTTTTTCGTGCTTCCTGCGGAGTATATCCACAAAAATACCCGTTCTCGACAGCAGTCTCTCCTGCAAGAATGGCTGGACCAAGTCCAAGTGGGAGGGTCGGTGAAGACGGCTGTTGTGGGATAACATTGGAAACGATTGTCGAACCCAGGAAGTAAAGCACTGCACCTATAAATAGGTAACCCAGCTTTTGTGCGTATCTATGAACTTCTGATATCTTGGCGTAGTGATAGCCATCACTCTTGACGAGGTATTTCTCGGCTTTCTCATGGTACATATCACCTTCGATTTCGGGATCATCCAGTAGCGGAGAAGCGCTTTCCTGGAGAGAATCCATTGTATTTCAACAGGGTGGGTTGAGCTGGAGTTTGATTAGTACTCTGGACGATGAGTATTGGGGCCTCAACATACACTGGTGAATCTGGTTTGGGGCTGTTTCAACTGGAACTGCTGCATGCGGCAAGCGCCAAAGTGAATGCAATATGAGTACAAAAAATGATAACGAACAAACTTTAGGCCAACCTCGGAAATTTATAACCGGCTGACATAGACCACTGAAAAACTCCTTGCTACTTTAGGCCGAGCTTTCGAGAAAGTAAAACTGGATGTCGGAAAAAATCGCGGAAATCGGAATGGCTTAACCGGAAACCCTCCTGGAATCCGGGCTGGAAGGTTTTCCAATGTCAATTCCGGGCAACATCACCTATTTCGAATGGTAGCAGAGACAGAGACACGTATATAACACAAATCAACAAGGTTAACTCTGCCTCCTGTAAATCGCCTTCTTGTTAGACTTCCCCTTCATGTTAAGAACTGGGCCGGTTATCACATATTTATGTATGTAATGAGGATCCGTGTAGGTAGGTTGTTGATATCAGAAAGGATCCAATACAGACCATATGAAATATCCCCGCTGACTTTCCACGTTGGAAGAAAGATAGATGATGCTCAACTCAGTGAAGCAGTACAACCGGGTATCATCCCAAGATGATGATAATTCGATCTCCAGAGACGAACTCTCCCATTTACAACACATGATTCGAAAGAGTCGTATTGCACATTGGACCCAATTCTTCATTTACCTTGGAGGTTCAATCTGTCTTTTCGCGGTTTTCGCTATAAGTACAGTGGTAGTGGGGAGTAAAGGCCTTCCCTTGCCACAGGACATTTGCCGTATTCGATATAACGAGGTCACCTCCTCATGTGGAAATTCTTCGGCGGAAGCCCAGGCTCTGGGATGCTCATTCGACCTACTTGCCGCTGCATGGCTACCGGAGGAATGTCAAGACCGCGATTTAACAGAGGAATTTCGGGCGCAAGGGCCATGGCAATACTTTGAGGACAGTGACGGTCAAGTGGAGTTACGGGAAGGTGACCTATGGAAAAGAAGCGGGCCGTCTGAGTCTTACTGGGCAACGCGGAGGTGGCATACGGTTCATTGCTCATTCGAGTGGAGGAAGATGCATCGCGCAATCGAACGCGGGGCGCGAATGGAAGACGCTTTGAGAGACTATGGCCATACGATCCACTGCGGAAAAATGTTTTTAAAGGAGGGCCCGTGGGATGAGCTGACCACGGAGATAACTGTGGAGTTCCTAGGCTGCTAGGTAGCCAAAGGTTGATTAACTTACTAAAAGCGTCACTTTAACCACATCATACTTATCCTTTCTGTATCATTTTGTTAGAAATCTTGCAAATCTGGTTGATCAGCTTAATCCACTACCCGTGACGCCTTTGCCTGTTTTGGATTATTGCGAGCAGTGACTACACTTTAACCACGTAATGTGCTAATGGAAGATAATTGCGTTGATTTTTTGGGTAAATTGCTTCTGAGTCTCCTGCTTAAAAAATGGTCCAATCTTAGAGAAGCCAAAGTTATTTCATATAGTGACTGCCACAGCGAGAGCTGGAAGCCGTTTTGTTATTTCTCTATGCGTTACACTGAAGCCTGATTTTGACTCGCACCAGTCAAGTTGGTCTCTAATCTTTTGTTATTCAAGTTTGAGAAACCAAATGCTGGACGCTTTGATGCACTTCCTTTTTTCTCCAAATTTCTCAGAAACGATCGATATCCTCACGAAGCTTCATGGCAAATAGTGCTGCTCCCACCGCCGGTAAACAACCAGCTCGAATAACCCAACCAACGACCACGTCTTCCGTCAAATCCTGACTACCCAGTACCCAGAAGATAATGGCCGCTTCAAAAGTCGCAATGACTTGTGGAAGTGCCATGGCTAAATTGTGTATACCTACTAAGCTCCCGGTTGTTGACTTCAGCGACTCATCTCGAGGCTCATCCCAAGAACCTTGCTCAATCGAGTAAGCAATTTCATGTCCTAAAAGTGCAAAAGGCACCCATGCAGTAACAGCTCGGCAAATTCCAGCAAGAGCAATAGTCGATGTACATACAATGAGTGACGACGCAAGTGGCATCGCGAACAGGCAACAG
>Ga0302221_10001609_pt1 | contig 14443 bp, 4 predicted proteins | sample II_Palsa_E2_1_FD_193517 | JGI IMG/M metagenome (GOLD analysis project Ga0302221, IMG submission 193517) | Peat permafrost microbial communities from Stordalen Mire near Abisko, Sweden - II_Palsa_E2_1 | ecosystem: Environmental > Terrestrial > Soil > Palsa > Peat permafrost | place: Sweden... | reverse complement strand
AATATTTTTAAAGAATATAAATTATATTTTTATAATTATTTAATTAATTTTAGTTAATTATAAAATAAATATATTTAATTTTAATATAAAATAAAAATTAAGTTTTATATAAATATATAATAATATTTTATTTTTTTATATTATATTTTTTTATATTACTTTAATAATTTATTTATATTTTATTATTTTTATTAATTTTTATTTATTATATTTATTTATATACTTTATATATATTTAAATAATTAAAATTATAATTTAAATTTTTTTAAATTTTTTTATAAACATAAATTTTTAAATTTTTAAATATAAATTAAATAAAATTATTTATTAAAAAATTTAAATAAATTTTTTTTTTTAGTTTTTTTTATATATTTAATATTATATTTCTTTAAAATATTTATAAAGTTAAAAACTAGATTTATTATATTTTAATAACAATATTTTTTATAATTATATTTTAAGAATTTATTATAATTAATTAATTAATTAATTAATTTAATTATAAAATATATAATTTTTTAAAGTAGCTATAAAATATTATTTTAAATTATTAAAAAATACTTTTTAGATATATATAATTTTTTAATATATAAAGCTAATACTTTTTAGAGTTTAGTTTATTTATTTATTTTATATATTTTTTTTAAATTATAATAAAAATAATAAAAATAAAAAATTTAATAACCGGGACTCGAATATAGTTTATAGTTATATTATACGTCTTTAGATTATTAATAATTAATAATTAATATAAAAATAATTTAGTATTTAGTTTTATAAAATAAATAAATATATAAAGAACTTTATTTTAAAAACTAAATAAAAAAAAACTAAAAGTAAAGATTTTATTAAAAAGTATTTTATATTTTTATTTTAATTAAAATATATTTTAAGTATTATAAAAAAACTCGGAGAAAATAAAATAAATTATATATTTATTTTTAAATTATTATTTTTAGTTATTTTTATTAATAAAAAACATTTATAGATAATTTATTCTTTTAAAAATATAGTCTTGTATAAGTCGTTAATATATTACTTTGTCGCGTTTAATTTTATATTATAGTATAATAAAAATAAAAAGTTATAGAGACGTAAGAAAGAAAAAGAAAAAAAAAAGTAAAAAGAGAGAAAAATATACCGTGATTAAGTATATAGTTATGAGTTTAATATTATAAACTTTATAATCGAAAAGAAAAAAAGATTAAACTCGTGCTTTTATTAATATATTAATATAATTATAAATATAATTATATTATATTTAAAATAATAATTAATTATTTAGTCGATTAAAAATAATAAATAAAGTTATTCGCTAATTAATATTTAATCGAAATAATTATATAATTAATTTAAAAATAAAGACTTAAGTTATTTATAAATTAATATATATTAATTAAAAGTATTTAATTTTAATTCTTTAGATTATTTTAATTATAATTAAAGATTTATAAAAAAGTATTATATATAAATATTAAGTTTTTATTTTTTTATTTAAAAATTTATTATTAAAATAAAATTTAATTTTTTAATTTTTTATATATATTATTATAATTAATAAATATAATTTAAAAATAAAAATTAATATTTAATTTTATTTTATATTAATATTATTTTTTTATTATAATTATTATTTTTATTATTATAACTTTAATTAAAAAAAAAAAAGTTTAAATTAAAGTTTTAATAATTTTTTATTTTTTTAAAAAAATCTAAAATTAATATTTTTATTATTAAAATAATATTTTTTTTATAAATATAAATTAAATATATTTAATATTAAATATATTTTATTAAGTTTTTTATTTTATTATTAATAATTTAAATTTTTTTAAATTTTTTTTAATAATAATATTTAATAATAAAATTTCGAATTAAAATTATTATATATATATAATAATTATTAATAAAATTTATTTCTTTTTATAATTTTTATATAATATATTATTATAATAATATATATATTTAAATATTTTATCTCGTTTTTATATTTTTATATATATATATTTTTTATAATTTTTTTTATAATAATTAATATTAAATCTTTAAATTAATTAATTAAATATTTAGTTTATAATTTAATATTTCTAAGAATAAAATAAAATACTTTTTTATTTATTTTTTAATTTTTTAATATATTATCTTTAAGTAATAATAATAATAATAATTATTATTATTTATATTTAAAGAATATAAAAATATATTAAACTTAAGAATTAAATATAAAAAATATAATCTCGAGAAAATAAATTATATGAAAAATATTTAACTAAAAAAAATTATAATTATATAATTTTTTTTTAAATTATTTTAAAATATAAAGTTCGGTATAATTAAAAAAATTATAATTTATAAACTTATAAAAATAAATAAATATCAAGACTTTATATTAATAAAAAAAAATTAATAAATATAAATTTTTTTTTTTAAAAAATCTAAATTCTTTTAATATATATAATATATTTTTAATATTTAATATTTTTTTTATTTTTAATATTTAATATTTTTATAAATAAAGTTTATTTTTAATTAATTTTATTTTAAAGTTTAAAATTAAGTTTATTAAAAATAAACTTTTTATTTATAAAAATAATAAATTATAGAAATAAAAGTATTACTTTATAGGAATGTATAGTCACGTGACCTCGACCTTTAGTAAAAGTATATTCTAAAGTAAAACTTTATAACTTTAAAGTATTTTATAAAATTAGTTAATTTTATTATAAAATAAAATAAATAAATAAAGTTTTTAAATTAATCGAATAATAATAAAGTTAGTCTTTATAATTATTTTAAAAAGTATAATATTATTTTTTTAATAATATATTAAATATTCCGGAATTTTATAATATTTATTATTTTTATATATATAAATTTTATATAATATTATAAAAAATCCTTATATAATATATAAATTATAAAAATAATAATAAAGTATAGTTTAAGAAAACTTAAGTTTAAATAATAATTTAACGATATAATCTAGATTTTATTTTTTATATTATTTTAAAAAAAAATTTATATTCTTTATTTATTATATTAATTAAGTCTTTTTTATAAGTTTTTAAAAATAAAATAAATTTAATTAATAATAAATTTAATTATAAGTCTAATATTTTAGTTTTATAAAAAAATATTAATGTTTATAAGTTTATTTATAATTTTATTTTCTTTAATTCTTATATATTTAAAAGTCTAATAAATTTTAATATTATATATTTTTATAGTATTCTAGATATTATAAAATATTTATTAAAATAAACTTAAAATATTATCGTGAAAGCTTTAAATTATTAAAGTATTATTAATATAAAATTATAGTTATTATTATTAAACGTCCGGAAAAAGTCGAAATATATATTAAAAACTTTTTTATATTTTTATAATTTTTATATTAAAGACATAATTTTTTTTAATAAAATTATAGTTATTAGTGATTTATTTATTATTTTAATAAATAATATATTTTTAGTTTATATATTTAATTCTTTTATTATTTTATTTTAAGTTATTTAAAAAAAAAAATTTAAACGAGAGAATAATTTATTATTTTTTAAATTTCGTTATTATTATTTTTTTGTTTAAGCTTAAAATTAAATTTATTTTATAATCCGATATAAAATATAATTTTTATAATATAAATCTAGATATTTTAAATAATAAAATTATAAGTTATTATATTTTTATTTTTAGATATTATTATTAGTTAATATTTTTTTTCTATATAATTATAAAAAGGAATATATATTTAATAAATAAATATTATTTATTTATTATTTAGATATATTGTCGTAGTTTAAGGATATCGATAAAGATATTATATTATAACTAAGTCGAATTAATTAAATATAAAAGAAGTGAGTTTTTAAAGTCCTTGGATTCAAAAGAGTAAGAAGTTATCGAAAGCTTGATTTTTTATCTACGTAGGAATTCTAATCCCTTATATATTCATTAGTTATAAATTTAAATCACTATAACCGATAATTGATTTTAAATCAAAACTACTAGTACGCACGGAACACTTATTAATTATTATAAATCCTTATAAATCAATACTTATTATTATAAATCAGTTAACTTGATTTCAAAGCAAACGCTCCTTATTTCAAATACTTAAATTTAGCCTAAATACTAAATTCTCCGATCCTTTAAACCGGACTAATAATAATTTAGCGATTTTTCCTAACCGCAAATATTAAGCGAATTAAGCGAATTAATTTTTATATAATAATAGGTTATATTAACTATTATTAATTTTAATTTCGTCTTAATTACATTAACAATAATTAAGTTATTTAGTTTTAACTTAAAAATCTGTTAAAATATCTCTTAAACTCTTAAATAAAAAATTAAGAACTTTAATTTAATAACTGACGTACTTATTTATAAAAGTAGGTCTAGTAATTAAAATAAGATATTTAGTATAGTTATTAGTTAAAATATAAGTTTTTTAATATTTAATCATTAATGATTCTTAAATAATTAAATAATAAATCCTTATACTTTAAATATAATAACATCTTTATTAACAGCATTTAAATAATAACATATAATTATTTAAATGCGACAATAATTAAATAATATTTTATCAATATTTATTTAATAAATTTATAAATTATTATTTTTATATTATTATTTATAATTATTATTGTCGTATTTCAAGGATATCGATAAAGATATTATATTATAACTAAGTCGAATTAGTTAAATATAAAAGAAGTAAGTTTTTAAAGTCCTTGGATTTAAAAGAGTAAAAAGTTATCGAAAGCTTGATTTTTTATCTACGTAGGAATTCTAGTCCCTTATATATTCATTAGTTATAGATTTAAATCGCTATAACCGATAATTAATTTTAAATCAAAACTACTAGTACGCACGTAACGCTTATTAATTATTATAAATCCTTATAAATCCTTATAAATCAATACTTATTATTATAAATCAGTTAACTTGATTTCAAAACAAACACTCCTTATTTTAAATACTTAAATTTAGCCTAAATACTAAATTCTCCGATTCTTTAAACCGGACTAATAATAATTTAGCGATTTTTAATAACCGCAAATATTAAGCGAATTAAGCAAATTAATTTTTATATAATAATAGATTATATTAACTATTATTAATTTTAATTTCGTCTTAATCACATTAACAATAATTAAGTTATTTAGTTTTAACTTAAAAAATCTATTAAAATATCTCTTAAACTCTTAAATAAAAAATTAAGAACTTTAATTTAATAACTGACGTACTTATTTATAAAAGTAGGTCTAGTAATTAAAATAAGATATTTAGTATAGTTATTAGTTAAAATATAAGTTTTTTAATATTTAAGTATTAATGATTCTTAAATAATTAAATAATAAATTCTTATACTTTAAATATAATAACATCTTTATTAGTAGTATTTAAATAATAATATATAATTATTTAAATGCGACACGCTCCCTTAATAAAGACGTTATTATTTAGAACTAAATTGATTTAAATCCTAAATGAATTAAAAAATCATTAAATTTCGATTTATTTAATGGTTTTGTTAATTCATCCGCTTTTTGATTTTCAGAGGATATATAATTAAGGTCTATTATATCCTTAATTATTAAATCTCTTATATAGTGGTATTTTACCGCTATATGCTTAGTCCTTTCGTGAAAAATTAGATTTTTAGCTAATAATAAGGCTCCATTATTATTAGTATAAATTGGGAACTTATTTTGCTTATAATATCCTAATTCCTCTAATAAGGCTTTAATATAAATAGCCTCTTTTACTACAGCATTAATAACTATATATTCAGCTTCTGTAGTACTTTGAGCTATAATCGACTGTAATTTAGACTTCTAGCTAATTATACCTCCGGCATATAATATTAAATAACCACTAGTCGATTTAGCAGTTTTAATATCGCCTGCGTAGTCGGCATCATAATATCTACTTATAAAGTGATTCTTATTTTTATAATAAGTTATGCCGTAGTCTTTAGTGCCCTTTAAATATTTATATATTCTTTTAACGACAGTAAAGTGAATATTATTAGGATTAGACGCGTAGCGAGCTAATTTAATAACTGCGTATGCGATATCTACCCTAGTACCAAGTATTATATATAATAAAGAACCTATAAGCATTTGATATAACTTAATTTGTTCTTTATTAGCTTGTTCCTTATTAGGTTCTAATTTAATATAAGAATCCATAAGTGTAGACTTTATTTTAGTATCTTGTAAATTATATTTATTAAGTACTTTATTAATATAGGTAGCTTGACTTAATTTAATAAATCCTTTATTAATATTAAAATTAATATCAATATCTAGGTAGTCTCTAATAATTCCTAAATTCTTAATTTTAAAGTCTTGACTTATTGATTTAATAAAGTCGTTAAATATAATATTATTAGGAGCTAAAATAACTAAATCGTCAATATATAAATAAATAATAACTTTAGTATTATTATTTATAAATAAGCATACTTCGCTATTTAAGGACTTAAATCCTAATTTTAAGAGCTTAGGTTTTAAAGTATAAAACCATATTCGAGTTAATTATTTTAACCTATATAACACTTTATTTAATAATAATATATAATCAGGATAATTAATGTTTATAAAACCTTCAGGTTATTCTAAGTATAATAAAGCATTGATATTTCCTTGAGTAAAAGCTAAAATCATATCCGCTTTAAATATAATTAAGTTATTAAGTATAGTTAATGCGAATACTAATTTCCAAGTTATTTGTTTTATAACGCTAACGTAGGTTTCAATATAATTAAGTCCATATAATTGTTTAAAGCCTTTAGCGATAAATCTTGATTTAAATATAGGACTTAAAGTATTAATATTCTTAATTTTATATACCCATCGACTTTTTAATATTTTAATATTTTTAGGTCTAAGAACTAATTCCCAGGTATTATTATTATTTAAAGTATCCAGCTCTAATTTTATGGATTTAATCCATTCGTCTTTATTTAAGGTATTTATAACTTTTTTATATGATTTAGGTTCGATTAAATCCTTAATTTTAATTTTAAAATCTTTATCCTTAAAGACCGATTTATCGTCTTTATCCTTAAGGATGGATTTATTGTCTTTATCGATTTTATCGACTTTTTTAAAGTTATAATTATTTTTAAAAGAACTATTAATACTAGGGTTTTTATTTTTATAATTATAAAAATTAACGTGACTAGTATTTATATTCTCTTCGAAAATTAATTTTTCATTAATATTTAAATTAAATATTAATAAATCATCAAAATCATCATCTTTAATGATTTTACTAAAATCTCTTAAATCTCTTAAATCATTCAAATCGTTAAATTAATAATTTTCACGATTTTTAAAATTAAAATCAATATTTATTCCCTGATTTAACGAATTTAAATAAGCTAAAGAAGCAATATTATAAATATTCGACTGTATAATATTTATATTAGGTCCAGGTAATTTACTAGACCTAGTATATCGATAATTAGGGTCTAATTTATCTAAATCGTCATTATTTTGACTAATTATCTCCTTATCGGCTATTCGACATATTTTAGCTTGTTTTAATATTATAGATAAGCTTAGTTTATCGTCACTATAAATATCGTTATTATTATTATTTATAGATTCTTTATTATAAATCAATATATAATTATTATAATCGGGAGATTTAATTTCTAAAAATATATTATAGTCCTTTTTGAGCTTATAATTATTTTTATAATTTAATTCCTTTTTAATTACTATATCTCTAGTAATAATAACTTTATTATCTTCTAGTATATAAACAATAAAATTATTAAAGGACTCAAATCTTACTAATATATTCTTTTTAGATTTATTACTAAAGTTTTTACCTCCCCTAGTTATTTTAAGGATCAAGATATAATATAAAGATCCTAATATCCTTATATAAGATAAATCAGATTTTTATTTAGTTATTAATTTATAAGGACTAGTATTAATTATATTATTATAAATATGATTTTTAATATAAGTAATTCCTTGAATTAAAATCGACCATAATTTTAAAGGGATATTTTTATAAGAATAAATCAATATAATATATTTTAATAAATATAAATTAAGATATTCCGCTTTATTATTTTAAGCTTGTATATAAGTAGCGCTATACTTTAATAATAATCCTTTAATATTATAAAAGAAGCTTAGTTTAATCGATTTAAATTCTTTAACGTTATCTAGTCGTGCTCCCTTAATATTAACGTTAAATTAAGTTAATATTATATTATAATAATTTATTATAATATTATAAATATCGGATTTAAACTTAATAGATAAATCCATATATATTTACTAACGCGACAGGTTATAGTAAATATATAATTCTCCCCTTTTAGTCCTTTAATTTTAAATAGACCTAAAATATCGCAGTCGATAAATTTAAGTATATTAACGGGATTATTAGGTTTTTGGCTAATAATCTCTTTAAATTTAGCATAATAGCAATTATCGCAATTATATAAAATTAAATCAGGTTTAAGGATTAATATCCCTATTAAGTTTTTAGTACTTTTAATAATATAGTCCTTATTAATGTACAAAAACCTCCAGTGATATAAATCTAATAAAGAATCGTCTTTATTATTTAAATTTAATATCGGATTTTTATTAATTATATTAGAACTATAATTAACGGTATTATAAACTATAGGTTCTAATGTCTCATAATTTATAAAGACCTTATTTAAAAAATAAACATTTAAATATCATATAGCATTAGTTATAAAATTATTATTATTATAACTTAATACCGCTATATCTTGTTTAAATAAGATTTTCCAATCTTTATTTATTAGTTCTTTTAAGTTTATTAAGATTGTTTTAATATTTGAAATATAATTAATGTTTTTAATAAATAAAGTCTTATTATTTATTATAATAGGAATATTTCCAATACCTTTAATAGGTAATTTAATTCCATTAGCTATAATAATCGATTTATTATTAATTAGCTTATAGTCTAATAAAATATCTTTATAAGGCGTATAATACTCAGATGCTCCTAAGTCTAATATAAGTGCTTTATTATTATTATTTTTAAAATCGTTATTATAACTAAAAGCTTTAGTTCTTTTAATAATTTTATTTTTAAGAATATCTATAAACTCTAATTCTTCTTTAAAGTTTTTAGCACTAGTATCCTTAATTATTTTTAAAGAAATATTATTAATATTAATTTTATTAATATTATTAAAGTCGTTATTAATAATATTATTATTTTCTAATAAAGCACTCATAATTACTTTAGTAGATTGTTTCTTTTTATAAATAACTTTAGGTTTTTTAATATTTTTATAATATTTTTTAGAGATTTTAGTCTTATTATTTGAATTTGAATTAGAATAATTATTCTTTAATTTGGGATATTTAATAAAGTACTTATTCTTAATATATCCCTTTTTATTATAATACTTATAATAAGACTAATTATTATTAAAAGAGGTCTTATTAATTTCTAAATTAATATTAAAATTAAATCAACCTTCCTCTGATATTAAATTATTAACTAATTTAAGTATATTAATTTCCTTAATATCTTTAGTTAATTTCTTATATTTACGAGATATATAACTATTGTATTGACTAGATAATCCTTTTAATATAATCTAAGTTATAATAGATTTATTAATAGGTTAGCCTAATTTATTTAAATAAATTAAGAATGATTAAATATTACTAGTATATTCGTCTATATTATTAAAAGAGTTATAATTAATATCGACGATTTTATCGAAATAACGACCGATTAGTTCTAAACTAATAGTACTAAAAGTGCCAATAATATTGTCGTATAAGTCCTTAGCACTAGTTTTATCCTTAAAACAATCATTATTATCGTTTGAAATAATCGATTTAAGTGCTCCTAAAGCACGCTTATTATTTTGATTAAATTCGACTAGTCGGTCGGCATACCTAGTGCCTAATTCTCTTGAAAAAGGGTCTGAATCATAGGCGCTAGTCTCTTTACCGCTTTCTTTATCCCTACTGATTTTAATGCTATAATATAAGACCTTATTAGACTTAGATTTAGATCCGTCAATATAAGATATATAGTTATTTATTTCTAAAAATAAATCAACATTATTCTTCCACTCTATATAATTAGAGTGTTCAATTAGCTTATCCCCTTTAAAAAATGAGAAACTAGTTATATTTAAATACTATAACTACTCTCTTATTATAATATTTAAGTTATATTTTGTCACATTTAAATAATTATATATTATTATTTAAATACTACTAATAAAGATATTATTATATTTAAAGTATAAGAATTTATTATTTAATTATTTAAGAACTATTAATACTTAAATATTAAAAAATTTATATTTTAACTAATAACTATACTAAATATCTTATTTTAATTACTAGACCTACTGTTATAAATAAGTACGTCAGTTATTAAATTAAAGTTCTTAACTTTTTATTTAAGAACTTAAGAGATATTTTAATAGATTTTTTAAGTTAAAATTAAATAACTTAATTATTATTAATGTAATTAAGGCGGAATTAAAATTAATAATAATTAATATAACCTATTATTATATAAAAATTAATTCGCTTAATTCACTTAATATTTACGATTATTAAAAATCGCTAAATTACTATTAGTCTGGTTTAAAGGATCGGAGAATTTAGTATTTAGGCTAAATTTGAGTATTTGAAATAAGGAGCGTTTGCTTTAAAATTAAGTTAACTGATTTATAATAATAAGTATTGATTTATAAGGATTTATAATAATTAATAAGCGTTACGTGTGTACTAATAGTTTTAATTTAAAATCAATTATTGGTTATAGCGATTTAAATCTATAATTAACGAATATATAAAGGACTAGAATTCCTGCGTAAATAAAAAATCAAGCTTTTGATAACTTCTTACTCTTTTAAATCCAAGGACTTTAAAAACTCACTTCTTTTATATTTAACTAATTCGACTTAGTTATAATATAATATCTTTATCGATATCCTTAAAATACGACATATTTAAATAACTCTTAAAACTTTAGTTTTAAGATAAAGATACGTTAAGCGTTAAAGATTTTTAAGCTTAAGCTATAATCTCTTAGTTATGACTTAAAACGACGTTTTAGCGTCTTTAGTATTTTTTAAGGACTATAATAGACCTATAAATATAATTTTTATATTTTTAAATACTAGACGTTATATAGGTCTATATTAAAAATTATAGCCTAATCGGGTTAATAGGACCCGATTAATCAATGTCGTTTTATATTTAAAGTTTTATTTATTTAAAACTTCAAAAATTTGCCAAAAGTAAAAATTCTTTAAGAGTTAAATACTAATATTAGTTATAAATTTATCATTCAAATTATAACTTTTTAGTATTAATAAGGAGCTTTTAGATAATTAATAAAATAAAAATTTCCTTAACTATTTTAAAAGTCCTATTATTGGCAAAAGGAATTTATTTAAGAGTAAATAAAACAAAGTGGTCTAATATTACTTATATGTTATTTTAAGCCGTAAAAGTTAGGCTTTTAAGGTAATAAAAAATATTAACTTATAAAATACTCTTATTTTATGATTTAAGCCTTAATTTAAGGTCTTTAAATCGTCCTTTAACTTAATAGATAATAACAAGGAACTAATAAATAACTTTAAGGGAGACTTATTTACCGTATAATTTAAGCTAAAATCAGACCCTTTTACTAAGTAAAAGAGCCGCTAGCGAAAATTAACAAGCTTTTAATTTGTGGGACAAATTTAAAATAAGGTAATAATAAGTTATAAGCCTTTAAGTTAATTTTAAGTTAAGTTTTATAAGTCCTTTATTTATTATCGATCGTTTCGTTCGAGTTTCGTTCGTTCGAATATCCTTTTAGTTATTATAATAATAATAACTAGTTTTAAATATTACAAGCGATTTTTAAAACTAGTATTCGGAATTATATATATAATGATAATACCGACTTATAAAGAATATAATAATTTATCTTTAAATAAGTATATTACTTATATATAGCCAAATAATTTAGGATTATATTAGAGATATATTTGGAACGTATGTCCGTATAAATCATATATAATAATAATATATTTAGACCGATAGCTATATAGCCGTCCTAAATAATTAAAATATATCGAAATATAGTTAAATATAATCTAATATAGATTATTGTAGATAATATAATACCTGAGGTCGAAAGTCAGGGCTGGAATCCTTTGTATAAGAGGTTATTTATAATAAATTAAACTTAATAAATTAAGTTCGATATTATTATAATAACTAATTTATATATTACCCATTATAGATAGCGCAATCGCTTGTTTTCACAGATATATAGTCAAGAGGTTATAACTTATACGCTCGTTATAACTTTGTCTCAGGGACTTGGGCACGGGCTTACAATAACCTATATTTGTTAATTAATAAGTTAAAGATAAGAGTACTCTTACTTTATTATAATAATAAATAAGAGGAAGCATTCGATAAGTAATACTCTTTATTGAACTAAGAGTATTGCTACCATGTCGTATTTTAAGGATATCGATAAAGATATTATATTATAATGTCGTATTTTAAGGATATCGATAAAGATATTATATTATAACTAAGTCGAATTAGTTAAATATAAAAGAAGTAAGTTTTTAAAGTCCTTGGATTTAAAAGAGTAAAAAGTTATCGAAAGCTTGATTTTTTATCTACGCAAGAATTCTAGTCCCTTATATATTCGTTAGTTATGGATTTAAATCGCTATAACCGATAATTAATTTTAAATCAAAACTACTAGTACGCACGTAACGCTTATTAATTATTATAAATCCTTATAAATCAATACTTATTATTATAAATTAGTTAACTTAATTTCAAAGTAAACACTCCTTATTTCAAATACTTAAATTTAGCCTAAATACTAAATTCTCCGATCCTTTAAACCAGACTAATAGTAATTTAGCGATTTTTAATAACCGTAAATATTAAGCGAATTAAGCGAATTAACTTTTATATAATAATAGATTATATTAACTATTATTAATTTTAATTTCGTCTTAATCGCATTAATAATAATTAAGTTATTTAGTTTTAACTTAAAAAATCTGTTAAAATATCTCTTAAGCTCTTAAATAAAAGGTTAAGAATTTTTAATTTAATAACTGACGTACTTATTCATAAAAGCAGGTCTAGTAATTAAAATAAGATATTTAGTATAGTTATTAGTTAAAATATAAGTTTTTTAATATTTAAGTATTAATGGTTCTTAAATAATTAAATAATAAATTCTTATACTTTAAATATAATAACATCTTTATTAGTAGTATTTAAATAATAATATATAATTATTTAAATGCGACAATAATAATAAAAATATTTTTTAATTTATTAGAGTTAAATAAAGTAAAAGTCTTATTTAAAAAAAACGAGTTATAGGATTTAGTATTATAAAAATTTATTTTTAAGTTTTTTAGAATTTTTATTAGATTTATAAAAAAGATTATAATACTCCCGAGTATTAATTAAATATTTTAATTAATATAAAGTTAATAAAGTTAATATATAATAAAATTATAAAAAAATAAATAATTTTATTATATATATTATATATAAAATTATACTCGTCTAATTTTTTATAAAAAAATATAAATTTATTTATAGTATTAATAAAGTTTTATATAATTATATATTAAATTTTTATCCCGCGTTTAATTATATTAAGTTTATTATCGATAATATTTATTATAGTATTATTAATAAATATATTTTTATTTAAATCAAGACGGGAAAAAGAATTTATATTAAAAACTCGTTATTAAGTTTTTAAAATATAAAGATTTAAAAGGTGTCGTATTTAAATAATTATATACTATTATTTAAATATTGTTAATAAAGATATTATTATATTTAAAGTATAAGAATTTATTATTTAATTATTTAAAACCCATTAATGCTTAAATATTAAAAAACTTATATTTTAACTTATAACTATACTAAATATTTTATTTTAATTACTAGACTTACTTTTATAAATAAGTACGTCAGTTATTAAATTAAAGTTCTTAATTTTTTATTTAAGAGCTTAAAAGACGGGATATTTTAATAGATTTTTAAGTTAAAACTAAATAACTTAATTATTGTTAATATAATTAAGACGAAATTAAAAATTAATAATAATTAATATAATCTATTATTATATAAAAATAATTTGCTTAATTCGCTCAATATTTGCGGTTAGGAAAAATCGCTAAATTATTATTAGTCCGGTTTAAAGGATCGGAGAATTTAGTGTTTAGGCTAAATTTAAGTATTTGAAATAAGGAGCGTTTACTTTGAAATTAAGTTAACTGATTTATAATAATAAGTATTGATTTATAAGGATTTATAATAATTAATAAGCGTTACGTGCGTACTAGTAGTTTTGATTTAAAATTAATTATCGGTTATAGCGATTTAAATCCATAACT
>Ga0302221_10001608_pt1 | contig 14446 bp, 1 predicted proteins | sample II_Palsa_E2_1_FD_193517 | JGI IMG/M metagenome (GOLD analysis project Ga0302221, IMG submission 193517) | Peat permafrost microbial communities from Stordalen Mire near Abisko, Sweden - II_Palsa_E2_1 | ecosystem: Environmental > Terrestrial > Soil > Palsa > Peat permafrost | place: Sweden... | reverse complement strand
CTACTTAGAAATCTTAGGTTGGGGTAAGTACTTATTAGTGTGACTTTACCTTTAATGTATAATATTTATATTTCTTTTTTTTCTCTATTTTATAAAGGGTTAAGGGGAGCGTGTGCCTTTATAGTACTTCAAAGTTTCCTCGAGACTTCTAGCATCTTTTACGTAATTACTAGTCGCTTTTAAACTAGCTATCTATTTATGCTACGGCTAGTAGACTAAACACGCGTTTAAGGGCTAGTAATAGCGTAAGATTGTCTTGCCTCGACCTTTTAAGGCCGTCGGGAGGGTTAAAAACCAGGGCCGGTATAACTGAAGTCACTTGATAATGCACCTAGCAACTACATATCTTCAAATTAATTACTTAGCCAATTTTAAGAATTTTGTGCGTTTATGAAACACAGAGTGTTCGGGTGTAAACCCATTTTCGCAGCTTACAGTATTGTACAGTAAGTTAGTAGAAGAAAATATTATTTAAAACCATGGCCGCATTTCTAGCTCCGTTGTTAGTACATGACCAGGCGTAAAAGCAGTGGCTGAGGAAAATATCGCGGGCCTGGATTTACACAGTATAATTTAATTAGGCTAATGCATATTAATAAGCACAAAATGAGGCTAAAACATATGGCGTTTATACACCCCGCACCTCACATCGGAGAAACTCCCGGGCTATATCATTTCCCCTTTAAGTGTCTTTAAAATTTAGAGCCATATTCTTCTAATATAGAACGTTTCCCTAAGTGCTCCGAATTTTAAAGAGACTTTAATGGTCGTGATTAAGCATAGGGGTGCAGCCGAAACGGTGATCGGCGGCGTAATTGAAAAGATTAATAGCACAACTAAGCACAACTATGTTCTTCTTGCTAAGTTGACTCCTTAGAGAAAAATAGTTAAAGAAAGTAACATTTTAAGCACAAATTTATAGACCTGCTAAGAAAAAAGTTGTGATTGGTAATCTATGGATTTGTTTCGTGACGGGGTGCGTTTCGGCATGCAAGGACAGACGTTATATGCAATCTATACACGTTATATTTAGTATTTGCTAGGTGCAAAGCAAGGTTAACTTGTACTAAGATCCCAAAAGGGTGTGTAATTCGACTATGCAATAGAAATGATTTATATTCCGAATATGCATTAAACGCCTCTTAAAAAAAATCTCTATCTTCCTCACGCTTTAAAGGTAAATCTAGATTTTCCTTGTCCCCTTCAATCTCAAGTCCTCTTAAGTAAACGAGAATAGGCTTTATAAACTAACAAAATCGAGAACCTGCTATCTAAAGTAAGCTAATTGCGATATACGAAGCTTTTAATAAGGGTTTAGACCTTTAGTATTATTAGTTTCTAAACGCAAGGCCTTTATTGCTGTGTAAAACGGGCCTTTACTAAGCAGTTTTTACGTTATATTTATATCGTAAGCCACATAAGACCTTCACTTATTTGACAGCTCGCGCATAAATAGCTTGCTATGCTTTAAGAGCGACATCGGTAGCGTTAAGTAGCTAATAGTCTTCTTGAAATTAAAGAATTTATAATAGCTAGCTAATATATTAAAGCTAAAGTCCTTTTTAAGCAGCTATATTATAAAGTAAGCATCCGAAAAAATATAATATTATAGTGTAATCCACGAAATTATGCTTATCCGAAGGAGCTTAAAGAATAAATAAAGTTCCTTACATTTTTTGTAATGCTAATATAATTCTTTTAAGGTGGCAAACTACTAAGAGGGTCTAGTTTGCATCTTTAGTTATACTAGAAGTTGTTATGTCTAAATTTATAAGTCCCCGAGTCGGCTATAGCATTAAGGAGTTATTTATAAGTATTAAGCTTAATTATTATTAAAAATTCGGCGATTTTATTAAATATATAATAGTTAACTAGCTAGCATTATTCTTAGAAGCAAGAATATTCTTATTCTTATCAAGGCATTAACTCGGCTATATGCGCTTTAAAGATCTCGTCTTCGATTATTTTAAGGACTTTTACTAGCAAGCTTGTTATAAGTGCTAATTCCTTATACTTATAATATAGTTGCAACATTTAAAATAATAGTTTATATGCATTATAAGTCTTAAGGTGACTTCTTAATTTTATAGGGTTAATCTTATATGCTTATATAATAGCCGGATCCTTATAGTAAACACGTGCTATATTGCAGTTTATTAAAGGAATTTTGCCACAATAGTACTATTACCTTTAGTCTTATATAGCTACTAGTTACTTTATACGTGTAAAATAATAGCAAAAGGCTCAAATAACATGCTATACTAGGGAAAGCTGTTATTAATATATTTTGTAAGTCGAGATAACATGTTAAAAACGAGCCTTAGGATAAAGCGGTTATTAATATAGTCCGCAAAGCAATAAAGACAATTACACAAATCAGTTAAGGGTTTAACTTGTTATCTTAACGCACTTATTATTATCTAGTTAAAGCTAGCTTTAATAATTTAATATCTTTATTAATCTTATTAGCTTTATATTAAGAAAAATTGCTTAAGACAAACTCGAGGAAATCTTCGACATATTTATATATATATATATTATTTCTAAGAATAAATATCTATAAGGCTTTATATATATATCTTTATAAGTATATCTTTAAACGTTAATAGACTACTTGTCCCGGCTAAGTTATAATAAATATTATAACTGCTACTATAATTATCTTTAAAGGTATATTCCTCGGGATTATAATCTTAAGCTTTTTATAATACTACTTACAAAATAATTCCTTTCTTTATATTAACTCTTATTACCTTAAGTTCTTCGCTTGCAAATATGCCTTTAATTGTTTACTTTATCGATACCTTAAAAGCATAAGTATTATTACACCGCTTTATTTACTTAGTCTTCTCTTTATATTAGCAATTAATGCTATAGTCCTTGCTATTTCTAAGAGCCGAGCAATACTAATAAAACGATCTAGTAAAGCTTTTTTAATTAATTTGATTTTGCTTTTAATATATAGCAAACTTAATATATTCTTTAAATGCATCTATATATTATAGCAATTTAAGAATTTCATTTACAAATAGCTTAGCGTCGTTGCTATAGTCGAATATGCTATTTACTTAATAGCTGCTTTAAGTCCGATTTGCTTTAGTATGCGTCCTTTCACATTTGCATTAAGCATTGCAAGTCTTATTATAAGTTACAATTAAATGTAGTTAAAAGTTTTTATACTAAAAACATGCTTTAAGCCGCTATTAGCATAGCTATTTTAAGCGTATTTTTATTGCTATTTGTTTAGCGCTATACGTATAAATTGTTTTTAAGCACTTATATAGCTTTAACTATTATTATAATTGTTATAATCTTCTTATATCTTGCCCCCTTTAACTTTTTACAACTATCGATTATCCTCTTTATTATTGCAAGCTCGCTATATGCTATACTTATTATAGTTCGAATAAGAATCTCCTTATAAAATAAAGCCGAAGTTAAGATCTTTAAAGAAAATAGATTATTAAAGGCTAAAATCACTTTAGCTAAGCCTTATTAAGTTAGCGCGGGCTAATATGTCTTCTTGCAAGTTCCTTTTATATCAGTACTCTCTATTAATAAATCATATCCCTTTTTTATAGCATTATAAGATTAAGACAAGGATAATAAGGCCAAGAACGTTATTGCCCTCATTTAGCGGCAAAAGGGATTTACTCGGCTCCTCTAAGCGCAACTTATAGCAGTAAAAGCCTTCCTTAAAGGCTTATACGGGGAGTTACCCTTAGCCGAGGATTATAGTAATATTATCCTCTTCGTATCGGGGATTAGCATTATAGCTCATTTAAGATGTATTAAGCAATTGCTTAACGCCCGAGATTAAGGGCCCACTAGGACCCAAGTAATAAGTCTCTTATAGGAGGTCGACGAGATTAAGCCGTGGGACGCGGCTATCAAGATGGGGTCCGGTTAGCTTATGCGAGTACGCTTGAGGTGGAAGAAGCTAGGAGAGAGGAGGTCATATTACACACTTATAATTTTCATTTAAATACTTAAATTGTAGTAATAGCTTTTGCATATAATATTTGCATTTAATTGCGTTTAAGTTCCTCGAAGATAGTATATATACGATAGTAAAGTTAAGAATAGCTTATAATAATATAAATGTGCGTTAATTAGATAGTTTCAAATATTTAAAGTAATAACCTTATCGCAATCTCTTATAAGAATATAGTTACATAAAGACTTTACACTCCACATTAGCCCCTCTTTGCTAATCTAAAAACTTGCTTTACTTATATTCCGGGTAACGTCGCAAAAGTTTGCGATTATCGACCGAGCACTAAAAATCGCTAGCTTTGTGCTAACAATTAACACTAGCTTTAAGCATGTTCTTAAATTATACTTAGCAGTTTCTAGAATCTCTTTATTATTTAAGTAAAGCTTGCTATATAAAAGTATATTAAGTTTTAGCTTGCTAATTTTCAATAAACGCTTGCCCTTTAATATCCGGGCTTAGCTTCTTTGCAAGTACCTTTAATAATATAACAAATCGGAACCTTAAAACAAATATAGCTTATATTTACACACTTAGTTGCATATCTTGTATCGGGCTTAATTAACTCGACTATAAAGGTGTATCGTCTTAATGTCGAGATTAAGTAATAGGCGCTCGACGCAATTAATATTTTATATATAATGCCGAAAATGAGGACAAGTTTGCGCAAGCTTGTTTATAACTTTATAAAAAGGCAAAGGCTTAGTCGAATCCGAATGCAAGCGTTTATATATATTATAGACTATAAAGTAAAAGCTAGTTATCTCGTTAAAAGAGGAGTAAAGAGAGTAGTCGAATAAGGTTTATTTAAATTTCCGTATATCTTTAAAAGTAGAAATTAAGTAAATTAATATCGATAAAGGGATTTATAAACGGGCTTTAACTTATAACTTGCACTAATAGAGATGCTAGCCTTGCTAATAACGACAATCTTTTTACTTGATCGCATAAGCTCCCTTAATCGGCTAAAGTTATTTAAAGGTTTGCTAATAGTTTAAAGCAATCCTCTTATTTTTAAGGCTCTTTTTCTAATTCGGTGCTTCTTATTAATTAGTCTTTAAGTAAAAGCCGTCTATTTAAGCAAATTTATATTATCGTTAATCACAATTAGCCGGTCTATTTTACAATTAGTAAAGCTTTATAATATTGCATTTAAACCTCTTACCTCGAGAACCCTTTAATAAGGATACTTGCCTCTTTATTAACTTAAAGCTTGCAATTATATTACTATACATCTTTTAAGTCCTTTTTAAACTAATATTAATATAAAGTGCGCGTCTATTATTATAGCATCTTATTAAGTCGGATTTTGCAAATGCTATCTTTATAATAAAATTAAATAAAGAAGGGTATTTAAAAAAATAGGAAGGAGGCTAAGAGGAAGTAGTTTAAAGGAAAGAGGGTATTGCCTTCTTATACTTAAACGGAGGGTCGGATGGCATAGCTGTAAAACCTTTAAAATTTATCTTATTAACATAGTTGTATAAGCACTTTTATGCAATGCTTTTAAGTCGGAAGCGTTAATTTGTTAAAGAACGGGCAATGCTTAAGCTATCGATTTCTTAATTAAGAATCCCCTTGCTAAGTGATAATATATAGCGCTCCTTATATTAAATGCTCTTAGACTTAACAACTATAGCTAATGCGTGCAAGTAGCGATTAATAGCATTTAAGAAGAAGTAGCACTTAAACGAGGACTATTTCCTTGTAATGCACCTATTAAAGCTTATATATTATCGTTTTATAATTACTAAGTCTTATAAGCTTTTAACTCTTGTTTTTATTTTATTTAAGAGTAAATATTGTCGAATAAGTTTATAAGCTTCCTTCTTAACTAGACTTCTTAGCTTCTTATTCTATTTATACGGAAGTATCACTTATAGCTAATAAAGTGGGCCGTGTCGTTGTTAATGCATTATATATAGTGCGTAATTTGCCTTAAATTAAGCACAAGTCCTTAAAAGATAGCTAAAGCACCTTATAATAGCAAAGTCGAACCTTTAACTAAGGCTTTAGCGTGCTTTTAGTGCAAATTGCACGAAAAGGCACACTACTAGGACATGGTATGCGTATACTATTATAGCTAGTATTCTGGAAGGATTTAAGTAAATTGATAAGAGTTTAATTAATAGGGTATTGCTTAAACTTAACGCTTAATTTTTTGTTATACTTTAAAATTGTAATTAGCAAGATAGATACAATTAACTAAATGTGCTATAAGCTTATAATAAGCTTCAATTTCTTATCTTTGCTTACATCTTTGCAAATCCTTAAGCTAAAGCTTTTTCTTGTTTTATATTATCTTATTTTAACTTAATAATATTTTAAATTTTATTTGCGCAATAGTTAACTTATAAAGGATAGTAGGACTTTATAGTTTATAGATAATAAGATGCTCGATTAACAAAGATATAAAGCTAATATAGCAAGTATTAGTGTAAATAAAGTAATATATAATAAAGAGTTAACGATAAATAATATAAAAAACTTATATTAGTAATGTTAAAGGAGAAGAGCATGTTTAGTAAGTAGCGTCTAACCTTAGCGCTAAAGCGAAGTGCTATTATCACGTGTATTAATTTTTAATTAAAATCGGACCCGGCAAGTTTTAGCCGATTTGCGAAGCGAAAGTCCCTAGAGTACTAGCGTATTTCTAGTACTTGGCACTTAAAGCTAGTTATAAAGGGTCACGTGTTATAGTTTAGCACTTGCGCCTTAAAGGCGGCAAATTAAGCTTTAAATTAGGATAATATTAGTTAAAGCACCTTTAATTTATTAAAGATAATATAGTATTTAGTATCTTAAGCTAATTTCTTTTGCAAAATAATAAAAAATATTTAATTTGTGCCGAATCTCCCGGATATTGCATCTTCCGAAAGTAGCTTTTATCACATATTTATTTTGCAAAACTTGGGCTAAATTTAACGCGTAAATATTATTATATAAATCGGCTTTAAACTTGCTTAAAATTTAACCTTTAAAGCTTGCCCGAATATAGTGCTAACACTTAAGTAAAAATCCTTATACTTAAAAAGGGAAAGTATATTATTAGTAATAATATTATAACTATATTTAAGCTAAGGATAAAGATAAAGCTAGCGACGAGGCTAATAATAAGGCTAACGCTTAAATTTCTAAAAATTAACTTGTAAAAGGGGATTTCTTTATATGTTATTATTAATTATAATATACTTATATTTTTAGGCTTATAAAAGCAAATCTTGCTAATAAAAGTGGGTATTTTCCATTTTAGTTATTATCTTTTTAAGGTCTTTGCTTGTCCCTTGTTTATAATAGCATCTTATCTCCTCTTTAAATTGCATTTAACTAGTCGCTTAGCCTTTTACTTGCATAGTACCTTGCTAATTAAACGTCCGGGTTCTTGCAATAACTCTTTCTCGAGCAAAAGCAAATAAACTTAAATATTTAAACTTTACTTGAGATATAGCTTATAAAAGTAATTCCGGTACTAAAAAGGAAATATTATATATTAGATTATTGCATATTAATTGCATCTTAAATAGCTAAGTATATAACATCTCGTTTGTAACTTAGACGTGTCTTTAATATAAGGCTAAAGATTATAACTATTATTTTTTGTTGCGTATTATAATATATATAAGGTCTTATGCTACGATTAAAATTTAATCTTATAACTTTGTCTTTGTAAGTTATTACATATTAAATAGTATAATCGAGTTTATTTTAAATATATCGAGATTTTAATTATTAATTATATATTTCCTTTGCTTTAACTTTAAAGTATACGCGGCTATAATAAATATAAAATGATAGACGAAAGAAAGGAAGGTTAAAAACGTTTCTATTTAACTTTTTTAAAAGAAATTACTCTATTAAGAAGCTAAAGTAATTTAATTAAGGAATATATTAAGAATTGCCGCAAATAAGGCAAATAAACAAATTATGTATTATCTCGAGCGTAATGCTAAGTTGCTAGTTATATAATTAAAGAAGCTCTTCTAAGAAGCCCTTCTTTGTATAGTTAATAGATTAGTAAAGTATAAACTATTTCTTTAAAGGAGCCGCACAAATAAGCGGCTTAAAAGGCATAATTTTCCGAATAGCTAAGACTAAAACCCTCTAAGATTTATAAGGATTAGCTTTTATATTTTTATTAATACTTTCCTATTTTAAATATATATTTGCCGCATTATTAGAGTAAATAACTTATATCTAGTTTAAGGTTCTTGTAACTTGTAAATAGTTTAACTAAAGATTTAATATAAGTCCTTTAAAGGCTTGCGCAACATTATAATGCTCCGAGAATCGAATCTTGCTAGAGAAAATACTTAAAAGGTTACTTAAGAATACGGGGATAATAAGAAAGACATTAACTAGTTTCTCGGCGCTAAGTCGAATTAATATAAAAAATAACTTATTTGTCCCTAATTTTATATATATATCTTTTATAAGTCGTTTCGGATTGCTTTCGGTTAAAGTAGCTATATAATTGCTTATAAGCTTATACGACGCTTCTTTTTTTGTTAAAGTATTACGTATTAGATCTATTATCTTAAGCTAATTCTAGTATGCTTAATATCTCGGCAATAGATGCATATAGCAAGTTTAGCTTGCTTAACAAGTTACTTTTAGCTTACTTAAGCGCTTAAAGTTCGATTTATCTAATATAGCTAAAATATACTTTTTCTTAAAACACAATAATGTCTATTAGTTCTCTTAAAGAGTGCTTCTTTTTAAGGAAGGACTTGCAATACTTGTTAAACTTAGCATCTCGATAAAGTAAAATAGTTATTACACTAGCATTCTTTATATTATATAAATCCTTTTACTATAATCGGCATCTTTGCTAATTTTCGTCACAAGTTCCGATGCCGATTAAAGCAATAAATTCAGCTATTATAGCCTTTTCTTATAGCGTATATCCGCTAATAAGTCCTTTATTAGCGACAAGCGATAGTAGGTTAATAGTCTTAGCATATCTCTTAATAATATCCTAGTAAAAGGCTTCCTCCTACGCTTTTTAAAGGCTAATGCTTATATTACTTGCTCTTAACTTTATAATTCTTTTAATCGCTTTTTTAAAAGGTTTCTTTGCAAGGTCGTTTTCGGTATACTTTTAGATTTTAGCCGTATTTGTTATAATCCTTATATTTATTATTTAAAAGCTAAACTTGCCGACTTAAATATATATTTTCGCTACTTTTAATAGCATAAATATTATAACATTTACTACATCTTCAAATTATAGTATTTTTAATATACTTCCTTCTAAAAAGTAAGTTATTTAAGAGATTTAACTTAAAGCATCTATAACATTAAGCGTTAACATATCATCTTCTAGTGCTACGCGGCCCTTTATAGCCATATTTAGCAATTATAAGAGAGATCTTTGTACTAAAATTTCGACTAGTTATCGAGACTTGTCTATAAAATCGATTAAGCTTAAGCTATCAATTAAAGGGACAATTTATAACTTGCATCTTAAGTCCTTTAATTGCGCTTTAAATAATCTTCGTTTACGCTTTTATTTATTTAGTTTATCTATTCCGGCATAGCTTATAATAGTATTAAATTTATTAAGATTTGTCTATTATAATAAAATTCGAGACTATATTAAAAGAGGAGAAAGTAATAAAGATAAAGAAGTTAGCGGAGAAGTTAAAGTAAAAGAGAGAAGGGGTAATAACAACAAATAATAAGATGTAAGAGGCAGCAATATAAGAAATTGTTATAGCAAAGGGATAGTAGATTTTATAATAATATTATTAATATCTTCGCTACTATTATTATTATTATCGATACTTAGCAAGCAATTAGCAAAGTTACTAAGATAGCTTAGCTTAATTTAATATAAACGGGCTAAACACGGTTAATTTAAACTTAATTGCCTTTTAATGCTATTAACTAAGTTTAAAAAATATAACTATCTCTTGCTATAATATAATATTATCGGTATTAGCAATATTATTCTTTGTAAGTATAGCGCGAAACATGTTTTGCATTTACTTTATAAATCGCGCAGCTTATAAGGCTATATTATTTGCTATAAAGGCCATATTATAAAAGGGAAGTAATAATAATATTAAGAGAAGTAATTTAGTAGATAATAATAGTAAAAAGGAAACGTTACTACTTCCGGAGATGTTTTAAAACCTTTTAAATCTTCTAGTAAAAACGCGAAGAGTTAAGCGATTAAAACTTTAAAATAGTTATAAAGTTTCTTGCAAAGAGAAGAGCTTTATTTTACTAAAGCCTTTATTATTTTATAAAGTAAATTTTATAATATTAGTTATTTTTAAAGGTCCTTATATCTATTTTAATACTCTTCGCGTTTTTATATAATTGCTATAAGGTTAAGACTTAAGGTAAAGAAGAAGCGCGTGTCGGAATTCTTAGCCGAGTCCTAAGTGACTTGTTCGGAGAGAGGAAAAGGTAAAAGGGGATAACGCTATTATTAGCTACTCTTCCTTGCACTCCTTACTTCTAAGTCTTCGATACAAGTTATATAAATAAAGAATCTCTCCCCGAACACAGTAATAGCATTGCTTAAAGGAGTTAAATTAACACTTATACTTATTAATTACCTTTAATAGAAATAATATTTTAAAGTGCTCGAGATATAGCTATAATATTAAACAAATTAGGCTAAATAGGAGAGTTAAGAGTCGAAGTAGCTTTAGTTTATAGGAGATTAGCTACAAGATAAGGCTTTATACGCGAGATTGCTAATAGCAAGAGCATTTCATTTTCAAAAACAAAGATATAAAGATAGTTAACTAGAAGTAAAGCAATAGATATTATTATCCGAAAATGTAAATTATAAACCTCTTAAAGTTAGGAATTTGCTATCTTTTAATTTTTTTTAATTTAAGCAATAGCACTTCTTTGCTTAAAGTTAGCAATAAGAACTTATTATCGAGCTTTAGCAGTTTATCATCTACTATACAATTATCTATTATAGTAGGAATTAGCAACGGGCCAATTACTTAGTTGTCCTTGCCTTAAATCGGGCCTATTAAAAGTTAAATATTAGCAAGTAGCAAGCCATTTTTAGTGCAAATATCCTTGTAGTAATTAGCTTAAAGGAGTAAGGCACTAGTATAAGTGTATACTTTAGTTTTTGGTTAGCACATTTTTAGGGTGTTTGCAATTGCTCACTTATAAAAGAGTCTTATTTCCTTAGGAACTTCTAGTTAATGCCCATATATTACAAAATCAAATATTAATTAAAGGGGCTATAACGTTATAGCATTTATAATCCTCTATTATTTTAAACAAAAGCATCTTTATATACATTAAAAATTAAGATATTTCCTTATAAAATTTCTGCAAATGTCACATTTAATCCTAGCTAGTCGGATATCTTCGACAAGAGTAATTACCTTTAGCTGGCTAGTAATTGTGGCGGCACGTGGTTTGCGTCAAGTGACACTAAAAACGAAAGCTATTTTAGGCTACTAAAACCAAAAATAGTTGCTTATTACCTGTTAAAAGAGGTGTAGTAGCAAAAATAGCTGCTTGCTCGAGGGATGCAAAAGTGTAACTGCAGAAATAGCTGCTTGTTAGAAGTAGTATAGTACTAGAACTGGCTGCTTGTTAAAAGTGGTTTAGTATTAAACAAGTAGCTTATTTAAAGTATATAAAGGTATAGCAGCAAAATTGGCTGCTTATTAAGAAAGGTGCAAAGGTGCGATGGTAAAACCGGCTTCCGGTCTTAGCGGAGAAACATTAAAACCTTATTTAGCATAAGCCCGGTAGCAATTATTTTTAGAGCGACTTTGCCGCTACTTCTAATCTTAGCAAGGTCTAAGCGCTAAGCGAACAAATGTGGCTATAAGAGTAAAGCTGCAACTTATTATTGTAACTTTAACTATAAGCTAAAATTGCAATTCGAAGGCAAGAAAGACTACTATAAGCAGTGCAAGCATAGGCTTTTACTGCTAAGGTTGCAAAATCTTAGCTTATTGTCTTTTATATAAAAGATGCTAAGATAACGCTAACAGATACTGCTATTACGAACACATGACAGCTATAGCTTGAGGCTCGGTAATAGGGCTATTATACAAAGAATTATAGTAAAGATTACGGGATAAAGTCACGTGATAGACTTAGATAAGCCTTTATAGTCCTAGATTGTCGGGGTCTTAAGACCGGGGAAGGTATTCTAAGGTCTTAGGGAATAGAGGTTCTATATAAGTGATAGCATTTCTAGAATAAAAGCTTTGTGCTTAACTTAAACAAAGTATCTTTATTTATACTTAATAACTTGCAAATACAACTCTCTTGTCTATTAATAGCATCCTTGCCTTACTTAACTACTTGCACCTTAAACTATTACTAGGACTAAGCAGTTGTTACAATTGCTAGTTGTTAAAGGCACTAGAGACACTAAACAAGCTTTAGTGTGTTAGAGGCTTTAGTGTGTTAGAGGCTTTAGTGTGTTAGAGGCTTTAGTGTGTTAGAGGCCAAGCAGGCTTTTGTCAACGGACTCACATAACGTAATTGCCTATTAGGCAGTACCTTTAGCCTAATTACATGGTTTAATCATTTCTATAATAAATAAAGCTCTCCGCTTATCCTATAATTAATTAGACAATTTAATACAAATCTTTAGAACTTTTATCTATACTTGAACGACTTACCGCTACTCTCCCTAGTCAAGACTAGTCTAAATCCTAGAACTTGTATTATAAGAGTTGTAAAGGATAAGCATCTAAAGAGAAAGTCTTTAAGCAATTTAGACCTCGACATCTAACATTATCTAATGTATATACCGCGCAAGCTAAATAATTTTTTATCTAGTAAATCCTTTGCTTCTTTAATAAGCATTAAATCCTTAAACCTAAAGAGCTAATTTATCCCTTAGCACCTGTTATATCTCTAGTCTAAAAGTCCTCGGTTCTTACTATACGATTATCTCGTCCCTTTTAGCCTTTATAGAGCAGAGATTTGGTGCCTTGTTTTAAGAAGCTAGCTAGTATATATCTCTTTAGCCTAAGATAACTCTAATCCTAAATTTTTTTTAGATTATAAGCCTTAAATCAAAAGAACGCTACTTACAACTTCTATTAAGCTAAGCAGCTAAGAAGTTTTATCTCTAAATAATTCTTTAAATGTATAATTAAAGAGTTTTTTGTTCCTTCGTCCTAAAACGTAAATGTTATAGCTAAACTTGCTCCTTAGCTCGTTTGCCTTTTTTATAAAAGTGATTTTCCTTCTCCGAAAATTATCTATTACGCCTTTTATCGAGCGCTATTAAGATTGCACCTTCTTTATACTTTAAAGAGACTTAGAATATTCCTCCTAAAGTGTTATACGCTATTTAATGCAATAGTTCTCGAGCTCCCTTTATAGTGTCCTCCGATAATCCGATAAAGAATATTTTTATAACTTATATATATTTTACCTTTTCTCGATATATTATATTAAAGCTACAAAGTTTTGCTTTCAAGTTTATCTTCTTAATTTCAGTTAGCGTTTAATTGCGGGAGAGAAAACGAAGTCTTACTAGATAATACGATGTCACAGCTAACATTAATAGTTATAACCAAAGATAACTAAATCTTCTTTCCAATTTTTAAGGCAAAGCTAACGCTATGACATTAATGGTTATAGACTAAAGATGACTAAATCTTCTTACTATTTTTTAGGGCAAAGCTAACTGCGAAAGCACAATTCTGAAATTAAGAGCGGAGATTTGCAGATAGTTAGAAGCTTATACATTCGACAAGTAAGTAAGTGGATCTTTGATGGATACTAGGGTCGTGGTTTAATGAAATCTGTGATTGTTTTACTAGCTAGCGGCTATAGCCGAAATAGGACGAGACCCCCATTTTAAAGATAAAATTGCAAAATCTTTGAAGAGTATAGTAGGGAGCGAAACCAGTTTCACACTTAACGTCTATCCCTGCGTCCCGAGACGCACCCTGTAGCGAGACAAATTGTAGGTACTTCAAGTTCAAGTAGCGTTAAATCTGTAAACGCGTAAAAATTTCTACTTATTTTCATTTTAGTGTATTATATACCTCCCCCGAACACTCCTAACCTATCAATTCCGAAATTTTTTATTACGTCGTCGCTGTCCTCTTGAATTTACAAAGGGCCTCCTTTTATACTATAATAGGACCCCTCGACTTGCGATACTACTATCAAGCTTTTTTCACCTTTTAAATACATAGAACGATTAGATACGATATCCAGGTTTTATTATAAGGCTAAAAAGTTATTGCTACAATTGTGGCGGCTAAGGCGTACTATGTCATACGACGTTGCCACATGGGCTGATACCTCCTCCAGTCAAGTGAACAGGGACCCTGGTTAGCTGCATCGTAGTTACAGTAATCTCGGTAAGATTTATTATATTAATACTGTGATACCTGTGGCTGCTAAACTTGTCGATGCGAAGCTTGTGGCTGGGTAGGGGCGGATCTCGCCGACATCCTCCGACCAGCAGAAAGTGGTTGCTAGCAA